>Ga0099364_10010550_pt1 | contig 12696 bp, 12 predicted proteins | sample TergutTh196P3_FD_73070 | JGI IMG/M metagenome (GOLD analysis project Ga0099364, IMG submission 73070) | Microcerotermes parvus P3 segment gut microbial communities from Pointe-Noire, Republic of the Congo - Th196 P3 | ecosystem: Host-associated > Arthropoda: Insects > Digestive system > Gut ... | reverse complement strand
TCCGCTACGAAAGCTATACTACCTGCGTTGTTTATGGCGTTGAGGTATGGGGTTATACTGCCCTCGTACTCTACCAGTGCCGCGTAGGCCTCTATTTGCAGAATTGCCGCGCTTTTGGCTAGGGCTAGCTGACCCTCTACGGTGGTGTCGTAGCCAGGCGCGACTGCCTCTATAATGGCATCTATGGCGGCAACCAAAGCGGTTGTAACCGCGTCTATGGTGTCAGATAAGTTAATGGCGTCGGCAAAAGCTTGCGTGCTGTCGGTGTAGCCTACAATAAAGGCATACGCCTCTACCTCTGCAATTGCGGAGGATTTAGCAAGCGCAAGCTTTTCTGCCGCTAATTGTTTGGCTTCTTCTTCGGCTTGTTCGGCTTGCCTAATCGTTTCTGCTATTATATCGGCAACAGAATTTTCAAAATCGTAGTTGCCGCCGATGATGCGTTCTCCGCCGTCAAAGGAGTCGGTATCGCGTATGTGCAATCTAGCGGACGCTAACAAACCGCCTGTTTGCGTAAGAGTGGTTGCCACAATGCCGTTTGTGCCTGCGTTAATCATACCGCCCTCTATAATAACGGGTATGTTGTCAAGAGGAGAATTATAAGGGCAATCCCAACTGGCACCGATATGGTTGGTTTCAATTACACCGCCTGTAATGGTTATGGGTTGCATAGCGTGTACCCCCATATAGTTATCATCACCACGAACATGGCTACTGCCTATAAAGTTTGTACGGACATATCCGCCGTTAATGGTTATAGCGCGATAGGTTGCATACATATAACCGCCAAAGCCTATGCCCTGTGCAACCACCGCGCCTCCGTTAATGGTTATAGGGCCGCTAGAGTAATCATGGTCACTGCCAATTAAACCGTTTACTAGCAGTGTACCGCCGTTGACGGTTAGTCGACCACTGACAGTATCTACTGACGCTCTGTGCATAGTTTCCGCTACAAAAATTAGTCCGCTGTTGATAATTAAATGTGCATTGCCAAACATCTGGAACGCTGTACGCTCATCCCCTAACTCTATAAATAAAGTTCCGTTTCCAGTAATGGTGAGGGTACTGTTAGCCAGTAAATGTGAGTCTCCCATAAAATGATTTAGTCCCCACCATGTATTCCATAAGTTTAATTGCACATTTGCACCCGCGCCTATCAAAAGCGGTGGGACTTTCAGACCGTTATCAATATTTAAAGTTGTTATGTTAATTCTCGCGGTTGCGTTTGCGTCTACGGCAAGGGTGTTGGGGGTTACTATGTTGTTGGAGGTTACGGTGATATGCGCGCCGTTGTGTACGGTTAAAACGCCTGTGTCGCTATTAAAGGTTGCATTACCCCCCCCCCGCGTTCCAAGTGCCTGTAGCTAAATTGAACGTTCCTGTGGGGCTTACGGGCGGTGTGGTGTCTGCGTGCGCGGTGCGCGCTTTTATGCTTAACAGCGGTACACATACCGCTAAGGTTAGTATGGCTATCAATAAAACGGCTGTTATGCGTTTGGGTGTTTTTTGGGCGTTGCTGCGTGCTTTCATAGTAGAAATCTCCTTAGTTTTTCTAAGCATTTTGGGTGATTGTATAGAATATTATACAATATAAAAAAATACTTTGCAAGTACTTTTTAATAATTTGTACATAAAATATTGTGAAATTGTACATATTTTTTTGAAATCGCGGGGTTTTTTTTAAAAAGTGCATTAATTTTGGGGTTCTTTCTGCCTTGTACGGTTTTAAATATAAGCCTTTCTTTCCACCCCGCCCCTACGGGGCACCCCTCAAGAGGGGAATTTTTTTGAGGTTTTTATTTTAAATTCATAGCCGACATTCTCCATTTTCCATTCTCCATTATAAATTCCCCTCTTGCAGGCGCGACTGTGGTTATTAAATAAATAGCAATAGAAAAATTCCCCTCTTGAGGGGTGGACGCGTAGCGGACGGGGTGGAAAGAAAGGTATGTATTTGTGTTCGTATTGTAGTAAGTAAGTTCCACCCCATCCGATTTTAAATTCAAGCTTTTCTTTCCACCCCGCCCCTAACGGGGCACCCCTCAAGAGGGGAATTTTTTAACGGTTTCTTTTCTTAACAATTACGTGTTTGTTATTTACTTAAATATTTTAGCCGTTGAAAAATTCCCCTCTTGAGGGGTGGCAGGCGCAAGCCTGACGGGGTGGAAAGAAAGGCATATATTTTATGTTCGCATTGTAGTAAGTAAGTCAAGCTGACAGCAGAAAATTACACCAGTACGCCGCCGCCTGCGCCGCCTGCCCAGTAGATTTTTGCTGACTGTCCTGCGGGTTGAAAAAATTCGTCCCAGTTGAAGTTGCGCCATTTGCCGCGCAGGTCTAAATTATGCAATCTTACGCGCTTAATCGTAATGGTGGGGTTTGGCCCTGACCAAAACGGGTGGTCGTTTTCAAATTGGGGCATATTGACAATTTTTTCTACTACTGCTTCGGATTGCGGATTAAGCAAGCGTCCAAATGCTTGCCCTGCCATGTTTAGCGGAGTTACGTTGCGCGAAGTATCTTTAATGGGCGCGTCTAAGGAGGCAACGTTGGGGCGTTTGCCTGTTATTTGAAACTCGGTGCCCGAATGGTGAACGGCAAGCGAAATTCTGCCGAATTCTCTATCATGGTATTGAAAGGGGCTTCCGTGCCCCATGTTTTCTTGATTTAAGCGATAATCAAATTTGTTGTTATTGTGCGCCGTGCCCGGAACGGTTATATCGGTAATTCTTTGCAGAAAGGTTTCATTGCGCGAACGGTAAGTAGAGTACGATTCGTACTGCCCAAAGCGCATCGCGCCTACGGTAGTATCAAAAATGATAGTTCCGTCAAAAAAGCCTTTTCTTGCCAGATAAATAAAGTTGCTTGCGGTATACGGCAGCTGACGCTCGAAAATTTCTAGCTCTATTACATCGCCGTTGGATAATTCCATTACGGCAACGGGGTTGTTGATGTTGCGGTAACGGTACATAGGGCTAAACACGATAGGCAAAAGCACCGCCATTACAATTAAAATAATAGATAACGCTATGGATACCAGCAAAATGAGTTTTTTCTTTTGCGTGAAAACTTTTTCGCCGCCTAACGAAATCGCGCCCGCAATTTCGCCCTCTGCGGGCGTTTCGGTAGATTGCGCTGCATTTATTTGCACATAATCTTTATTGCTTTTTGCGCGTGAAAGCTCTTTACGTTCTTTTGCCGTTAGCGACGCGCCTGCTTTTGAAGAAAGTTTCTTTGCCATAGCTACTTTACCTTATCATAAAAGTTGCGGGTTGTCAAATATTTTGTGTGCTTTTTAAACCCGTCTTATTTTTTCTTGCGTTCTTTTAGTATGCGCTCTAATATCTCCTCGCGTGAGGGGCGTGCTTGTGCGGCGTCTATGGCGGTTTTTTCTTGGGTCTTTAAGCGTTGCGCGCGTTGGTTTTTAAGCGCGTCCAAAGCGGCGGCCTTGCGTGCGCCCGATGCAGGCTCCGGCGGAGGCGGTTCTTCTTCGGGCGGCGGCTCTTGCGCAATGGGCGCGGGACGGTCGCCGCTGATGGTTCTGCTTTTTAGTTTGATTTCCTCTTGCATTTTGGCTATTTTTTCTGCCGCCGCTTTTTTCTTGCTTTCAAAATGGTCTTCAAAGGAGGGTTTTAGTGTTAATTCGGGTTCGGGCACGGGGTCGGGCTCGATGTGCAGTGATTCCAGCGGAATTTCGGGCGGCTCGGCATACTCGGCATTTTCGGGCTCTGCCTTAAAAAGCGATTCAAAATCTACTTGCTCTTCTTCACTATCGGGCATTTTGGGTACAGAGTACGAAAAATCGCGCGCCTTTTCTTCGATTTGCTGCAACACAACTTCGGCAACCTCTTCGTCTGTTTTATAATATTCTTCCAGTGCCGCATCTTGCGCTAGCCGTGCGGCCCGTGATTCGGGCGTTTCTTTTTCGTCTGAAATAGGAGGCGGCTTTAATTTTAACGCTTCGCGCTGTTCTGCGCGCAGACGTTTTACGCGCGCACGGTACTCGTTAAAGGTTTCATGCGGACGGATTTCAAACTCTTTACTGGGCGGATTGTCTTTTGTGTAGACTACGGGGATATCGTCGGATTGATGCTTTTTGCGCGGGCGGTGTATCATGTCGCGTATGCCCTTTTCTTCTACGCCGAAACGCGCCTTTTCTTCGTCGGGAATTACGGGGCGTTTGTAATCTTTGTGATGTTTGTTCGGCGGAGATTTCTGCCCCGCTTTTTGTGCTTTTTGTTCGTCCGCTGTTTCGGAATCTAAGGTTTTACTGATTTTAGATAAGCCTTTCTTTTCTGCTAAATCTGCGTAAGCGGGCAACTCTTCTCCGTCGGCTAATTCTAAAATATCGCGGCGGAATAATATGGATTTTGCGGTTTGGTAATGCGGCATTGCGTAAATAAGCCCTAAGCCTGCCACCAGTGCCAGCGAAAACCATCCTAAATAGGACGCCCACACTAAAATTGCTTTTAGCGTCTTTTTTTCGGTTATTTTAAAGCTTGATGCAAACGCGCCCCATGCGGACAATTTGCTGTCCATGCGCAAAAGATAAAACGCCATAGACGAACGCGAAAAATATATCAGCGCGGGTACGGCAACCGCTAAAAGACTGACTAAGCAAAATAGCAACGAGCCCCCTAGTGTCAGCGCGCCGAAAACGCCCAACATTACCCCGATTACGGCGGGTATAAAAAAGCATAGCCCAAAGCCTGTTCGTATCAGACTAAGCAGTAATGCACGGAAAAAGTTTTCCCGCTTAAAGCCCTCAAACAGCTTAAAGTTTTCTTCGGTTTTTAAATTGTACGAACGCATGTAATAGTCGGCCGAAGAAAAGGCTACGGGCGCGTACAAAAAATACAGCGGTATAAACGCTAAACCAAACCAAGGTACTACGTATGTTATTAACGCATAAATCGCAACGACAGCCAAAATCACCGCATATAAAACCAGTGGGTTTAGCTTATTCACCATTACAAATTGTTTAGCTTGTGTTCTGATTTCTTTTATTTTCATTACGCGCCTTCTTCCGCATTATAGTATATAACTATCTTAGTATACGCGATAAATCAAGTTATGTCAAGGCTTTTTGTGAACAAAGTTCATAATTTATTCATATTTTTACGGTTTTATGCAATATTCTTTGCCGTTTACGTACAAAAACTGCCCAAAATAGCTTGCGGGCAATTCGAAGCGTATTTTGTTGGCGCAAAGCATTTGAACCGATTTGCCGTGCAGACGGTTGATTTTTTCGCTGCCGTATTTGCCGTCGCCTATTACGGGATTGCCTAAGTGCGCCATTGTTGCGCGGATTTGGTGCGTGCGGCCCGTAAACAGCTGAATATCTAATTCGGAGTCGCCGCCCTCAGTTTGCATCACCGTGTATCTTAAAACAGATTTTTTATAGCCTGTTTGCGGCGTGTCCGAAACAAAAACCTTAGCTTTGGACGCGTCTTTTTTTAAATATAGCGTAACGGTGTTGGAGGGTTTTGCGGGTACGCCGTACACGTGTGCGCGGTAAAAACGCTGCACATGTTTAAGCTTAATCAATTGCGTTAATTCGTCTTTTGCCTGCGCGTTAAGGGCAAAAATAACTAGCCCGCGCGTGTTGCGGTCTAAGCGGTGAATCGGCTCGGCATAGTCGAATTTTTGCTGCATTGCGCGTGCCAAATGCGTTTCGGTTTCGCAATGAATCGGCTTGTTTACTACGGCAAAGTTTTCGTCCGCGTAGAGTATGTGCAGTTCTACGGGCGGCGGAGTAAGCTGCTCGGGCAAAAATATGCGCACCTCGTCGCCTGCAAAAAGCGGTGTATCCTTTAACACCTTTTCGCCGTTTACCCGAACCTCCCCCAACCGCATTTGTTTTTTGATACTGTTTATGGGTAAAAGCTGCAGCTCCTCCGAAAGAAAAGCCGTTAGCTTTGCGTACTCTTTTTTTGCGGTGAAGGTTTGTTTCATTCTTCGCCGCCCTTCCCTTTTAGGCTGTTTTGTTTGCCGCACGGCGTTTTTGCTATACATCCTTCACAGCCGTATGCGCAAAACTTTTTCTTTTTTATCACGCGGTATAACACGGCGGCAACTGCCAAGCCGATACCTACGGTGATTAAAATACCTACGCCATGTCCCACGTCAAAAACAAACAGCCGCCCCGTCCAGTATACCGCAAGCGAACATAGATACGCGGCGCAAAACGACAATAGCAGTGTGCCTAGCATCCATTTTGCACCCGCCTCTTTTTTAATGGAAATCAGCGCGGCAATGCACGGAATGTACAACAGCGTAAACACCAAAAACGATACGGCGGCAACAGACGCATACGGCCCTACAAAAACTGCGCCCGCGCCGCCGAATGAATTGATTACCGAAACCACTACTTCTTTTGCCGCTAAGCCGCCGATTAGCGCGGAAACGGCTTGCCAGTTTCCAAAGCCTAAGGGGCTGAACAACGGCGCTATAAAGCCCGCAATGTGTTCTAAAATACTTCGGTAGTGCGTGCCCACCACAAACCCGTGCGTAAAAGAAAAGCTTGCTAAAAGCCATATAATGACGTGTAGGGCGAATATGACGGTGGCTATGCGTATGAGAAAGGCTTTTGCGTTTTTCCAAATGATAGCCCCTACGCGCTTTGCGGCGGGCAAACGGTACGGCGGCATTTCCATGATAAACGAAAGCTTACCGCTTTTTAAGGGCTTGATTTTATCAAAAATAGCGGCGGTGATAACGGCTACGGCAATGCCCGCTAAATATAAGGCAAATACTATCAGCGCGGAACCCCGTAAAAAGAACGCGCCCGCGATAATAATGTACACAGGCACTTTTGCCCCGCACGACATAAACGATGTAAGCAGAACGGTTTTTTTGCGCGTCTTTTCGTCTTCTAAGCCGCGCGCGGTTAGCACGGCGGTTGCGGTACAGCCAAAGCCCATCAGCATAGTAAATACCGAACGTCCGCTTAATCCTATTTTGCGCAGCAGCCCGTCAAACATAAACGCAACGCGCGATAGATAGCCGCTGTCTTCTAATAACGCAAGAAAGAAAAACAATAATACGATTTGCGGCAAAAATTCTAAAATGCCGCCAAGCCCCGCGATAATGCCGTCGCATAGCAGCGAAATCACCCATGCAGGAGTGTTTATGCTGCTAAGGCCGTTGTAGATAGGCTTGTACAGCCCGTATTCGATGCCTAAGCTAAGCCCCTCCGAAAGCCAGTAGCCTAACAGATACGGGCTGAAAGTAACCACAAATATCGCCAACATAATCACAAAAAACAGCGGTAAGGCCAAATATTTATTTAAAAATATTTTGTCCGATTTGGAAAAGCCGTGCATATAGCGTTCATTTTGACCGCGCTTTTCTAAGTGCCCTTGCGCAACAGGCTTTGAAATCGCGCCGGACGTAATTTCCTCTATAAAATCGTACCGCGCACGCGCCACTTGTGATTGCAAATCGCCGAATGTGGCAAGCGCGGAGGCTTGCAGGTCGGTTAAGGAAAGCTTAGAGGCGACAAACGAATCGTTTTCCATAAGCTTGATAGCCGCCCATTTAGGGTTAAAGCCCGCCTCCTCTGCCGCGCCGCCCATGATAGCGGTAAACTCGGCAAGCGGCAATTTATCTAAGTACGTAAGCCGTGCAGAATTTTTTTGCTGCCGCTTAATTAAATCCAGCGCAACTTCGGTTAATAAATGTACATCGCTGTGGTATTTTGCGCTAAGCGGCACAATCGGGATTTTTAACGCTTGTTCGATTTTGCGGTAGTTTAACACGTGCCCGCGCTTTTTTAGCTCGTCCATCATGTTGATAGCAATTAAAAGCGGTACGCCCAACTCTAAAAGCTGTAAGGCAAGATATAAATTGCGCGATAAATTGTTTACCTCGCAAACGCAAATAACCGCGTCGTAATGGTTTGTTAATACGCTGTCGCGCGTAACCTCTTCTTCGCGGCTGTACACGGTTAGCGAATATAATCCGGGCAAATCCGTAACCAGCACGCGGTTGTGGTCGTAGGTAATGCTTTTGGTTTTTTCTTTAACCGTAACGCCGTGCCAGTTGCCGATATGCTCGGACGAATGTGTAATGCAATTAAATAAGCTTGTCTTGCCTACGTTGGGGTTTCCTGCAAGCGCGATTTTATACTCCATGAACCGCCGCCTCCAACAACACCAAACGCGCCGCATCCTCACGCAAGGCAACCATAAAGCCGCGCACGCCTACCAAAAAGGTTTTTCCGAAAGGTGCTTTATGCGAAACGTAAATTTCGGCGGCGGGCGTAAAGCCCATGTCTAAAAGACGGCGGCGGGCTTGCCCCTCCGCAATATCCGTAACACGGTATATCCGATTAATTTGTGCGTCCGCAAGCGTTATAGCGCGGCACTCGTTGCCGTTTATCATTTACTGCTTAATTTTTCTTGAATAAAGTTTACAAAAGTGGTAACGTCGGTAAATTTGCGGTAAACGGACGCAAAGCGTACATAGGCAACGTCGTCAAGCTTTTTAAGCTCTTCCATAACCAGCTCGCCTATGATTTGCGAACGCACCTCTTGCTCCATCGTGTTTTGCACCCTGCGCGAAACAACCGCTACAAGCTCTTCGATTTGGCTGATGGTAACGGGACGTTTTTCACAAGCCTTAATAACGCCGAACTTTATTTTATCGGCAGAAAACGGCTGACGCGTACCGTTGTTTTTTATTACCAGAATGGGCGTTGTTTCTACCGTTTCATACGTAGTAAAACGCTTAGCGCACGCAAGGCATTCTCTGCGGCGGCGGATTACCGTAGCTTCCTCCGCCGAACGCGAATCTAGTACCTTGCTTTCTGAATTTCCGCAAAACATACACTTCATGCGGTTATTGTACAATATGCGCACGGTTTTGTCAAATTATTTTAGGCGTCTTTCCAACGGTTTGTGCAATCAAATAACATACACTTTTCGCATTTGCGGTCGCAAACGGGTTCGTCTGAGGCGGCCGCCTTTAATCTTTTTTTAGGAACAGACGCGGCATGAACCGAAAACTGCGGCCTTGTTATGCCGTCTTGCCCGTCCCCTTTTTCGGCTTTGGGTTCGGCTAATTCTTTTTTTTCCTGCACCGAAGCAATTCTGTCAAAGCGTCCGTCCTCGAATGCGTCGTATCGGCGGCGGCGGCGTCCCGGCTCGCGTGCAAGCGGTTCTATTACAAGCTCTACTAAAATAACGTCCTCGCCTATTTTGCGGATACAATGCCACGGCACAAAAACCTCTTGCGCGCGTGAAAAAAAGAAGCGGCGTGAAAACGGCACGACTATACCTTTAATTTCGCCGCGTCCCAGCGCGCAAAATATAATGTCTACTATGCGCCCCAGCCGCCGTCCGTCGATGATGTTTACCACCTCTTTGCAGCGCATCTCGCAATACGATAATGTTTCAAATCCCGGCTCTACCATTCCGCATTATATATATGCTGAGTTTCGACAAAAATTGACCTTGTTTGTTTTTTATACAAACCCAAAACTTCGACAAAATTTTTGCGGCTTTTTCTTTAGAGAAACCGTAAGCGCGCATAAATTCAGCCCAAAAGCCAAAAATTACGGAAGTGCCGCTTAATAGGCCAAAGGGGGTAAAAAACAAAACTATGACGGGACGCGTTGAAATTTGCGGAATTAATACGGCGGATTTGCCAAAGCTTAGCCATAAAGAAACTATCGAACTTATCGGGCGCGCGCAAGACGGCGACGAACAAGCAAAGGAAAGCTTTTTAATGGCTAATCTAAGACTAGTGCTTTCGATAGTGCAGCGTTTTTACGGAAAAAAAGAAAGCGTGGACGATATCTTTCAGGTAGGCTGTATCGGGCTTATTAAAGCTATGGATAACTTTGACACTACGCTTAACCTGCGCTTTTCCACCTACGCCGTGCCGATGATTATGGGTGAAATTCGGCGGTTTTTGCGCGATAGTTCCAGTATAAGGGTTTCGCGCTCTATCCGCGATACGGCGTACCGCATATTGCAAGCGCGCCAAGCGTTAGAGGCGCAAACCGAATGTGAGGCATCGTTAGAGGACGTGGCGCGCGCTATGGAATTACCGCTGCGTGAGGTAGTGTATGCTATGGACGCAATCTCTAACCCTGTTTCGCTGTTCGACCCCGTTTACCACGACGGCGGCGAAACGGTTATGATTATGGACCAGCTTTCCGATGTAAAAAACACCGACGAAAGTTGGCTGACGGGCGTTTCGATATCGGAAGCAATGGACAAGCTTTCTAACCGCGAAAAACAAATTCTGCTACTGCGCTTTTATGAGGGCAAAACGCAAATAGAGGTTTCCGAAGAAGTAGGAATAAGCCAAGCGCAGGTTTCAAGGCTAGAAAAAAACGCCATTCAAACCTTAAAAAAGAGTATTGATTAGTAACACCTGTATTTAATAATTCCAGATAATCCTACTATATAAATTGCTTTAATTCAACCATCCCTGAAACGCATACGTTGCAAAAACAATACAAAACACTACTACAACAAAACAAACAAAACCGTTCATAGCAATTCCAATCATAGACAAACGTTTATTGCCGCCCTTAACACTAGCGTAAATTGATACTATTAATCCAATTGACGATGGAAGGATTAAGGGAAAAAGAAAAGCAAACAAATACATTAAAATCATACTAGGTCGAATAACGGGCGCAATACCGCCTATAGGTATAAGAAGCACTACACAAGTAATGCCAAAAACAATAGCCGTTAAATTTTTCTTTTTATGCGGCTCTTTTATGCGTTCGTGCTTAAAATCTACTACATTTTGTATTTTGTCATAAAACTTTTCGATTGTATTTTTATCACTTAACATAGTGGTTAGATATATTGTACTATTGTTTTGCTAAAATTGTCAATAAGGTTTTATGTGTTTCTTTCCACCCCGTCTGAGGGGGCTTAGGCTTTTCTTTCCACCCCGTCAACTTCGTTGCCACCCCTCAAGAGGGGAATTTTTTAACGGATTTTATTTTAAATTCTTTGCCGACATTTTGAAAACGAATTACTCCGTCTCTGTTTGTTCTGTTTCTGTATTCTCGATTTGTTCTGTTTGGCAAATGGATACGTCTAATGTGTGTTTTTTAATTAAATACGCTCTATACACGGCCATAACTACCCCTATACCCACCAAAAGTATTAAAACATTGATTATACTAGCCAAAACAAGCATTGCTATTTCTAGGGTGGCATCTTTAAGAAATGTCCTTGTAACAAATATACCAATGACATATCCTATACCGCCTGAAAAGGTTGCTAACGATGCCACAATAATCGAAAGCTTTTTATTTACATCATGTTTACGCGCGCTGTTTCTAACAAATACAAAGATAAACGTACCTGCCCAAAAAAGTAATTGAATGGCTATCGAAAGCAAGAATTGCCACCAAATAAATATATCGGCTATTTTAAGCAGTCCAAATACAAAGCAATTTAAAGCAACGCAGAAAAAAAATAAAAGAATTGCAATCGCAAAAAGCTTAACAAAAGGCGACCATTTGTTTACAATTACTATCACCATTGCTATATTTGCCAAAGCAATTGCAACAATCGTTAATATAAAAGCTAGTTTTGGATGTAAAATAATAGCTATGACCAAGACGACTAAATTTATAAATAAAATCTGAATGCTTAATTTTTTTGTAAGCTGTGAAGAATTCAGCCCGTATTGAACATAGCTTTTTATTTGCTCTTTATCCATATATAACTCCTATTTTCTTGCCCCAATCAAACACCAAAAGTCTTCAACCTTAAACAAGCTTTCTCCTATCTTTCACCCGTTTTTCTTTCTATTTCTATTTTAGATGCACCAAACCCCTGTGTATTTAATTGTTTTATTGCCAGCAATATATCTTTCGACGTCGTATTGCTAAAATATAATACGTATTCCTCAAAATTCTCTACATTGTCCCAACCAAATATAAAGTTAAGGTACTCTACAAAAGCTAACCCTGTTCCACCTACATTCAACCAATTTTTTTCATGATTCCCAATATATATTCGGTCTGTATAATAAGGTCTATGCGGCATATACGAAAGCCTTGCATCTTTAACAAATTCTAGTTTTTTAATTTGTCTTACCGCTTGCCTTACGCGTTGCTTCCCGATTTTTTTTAATTGCACAACAATCTCATCAGTATCCCAATAAAAAATTTCTTCAGCATTTTCTAATTTAAAATCCTCTACTGTAAATCCATCGCCCCACATTTTGTCGCTATACTCTTCTTTAATATAAACCAGTACATGGTCTATAAAAAGTCCGGTGCAAGCACCAAATGATAACGCGCCCGTCAGCAGCATCGCTCCTATAAAAACACTAATCAATTTTCTCCTCATAAAGTGATTATACGAAATATGCCCTAAAAAGTCAACAATTTAGATTGAAAAAAATCAGCCGGCTAAGGCTGATTTAGTTTCTAGGTTGTCGTTATTCTGCAACCATATTTTACTTATTATTTTTTCTTTCCACCCCGTCTGTGAGGGTATAAGCTTTTCTTTCCACCCCGTCAGGCTTACGCCTGCCACCCCTCAAAGAGGGGAATTTTTTAACGGCGAATTTAATTATTTATTACAAACTCTATTTATGAACTTACAGCCGTAATTGTGTTTTGGTTACTTTTTCAAAAAGTAACGAGTTGCGGGGGGATTGTTAAGGGGGACACAACCGAAAGTGTCCCCCTAACCGCCCTTTTTTGTTACC
>Ga0099364_10010549_pt1 | contig 12697 bp, 14 predicted proteins | sample TergutTh196P3_FD_73070 | JGI IMG/M metagenome (GOLD analysis project Ga0099364, IMG submission 73070) | Microcerotermes parvus P3 segment gut microbial communities from Pointe-Noire, Republic of the Congo - Th196 P3 | ecosystem: Host-associated > Arthropoda: Insects > Digestive system > Gut ... | reverse complement strand
TGTGGATTTGAAAGATGTTTTCTACTGACTCTTTTTCAAAATTCCCAAAAAACTCGGCATTCCTACTTCCTGCGTATTCACTAAAAGCTGGTGTCAAAACTACTAGAACCGTTCTATCACAAAAATCTAGCTCAGCAAATAGAAAACTAGTGAAACACATCACAATCAAGAAAATAAATATTGATCTTCTCATATTGTACTCCTTTTTATAATATCATTTTTTTTGTACATTCTTTTTACTGCTGATGAGTCGTGCTCTTTCGGATGCTTGTAACGCATTGTTACTGCTGCGTTTAATCTATTATAATTTAACATATTATCTCCTAAAAATGATTCTTTTTATTCCGGAGTCAATCTATTTTATTTGCTTTTTTGTCAACTAAAATATTCTAAATACTCAAAATAAAAACTGAAAAAGGGCTTTTTTTTATTTTTTTCTTGACTTTAAATCACAAAAAAAAAAAGTAAAAAGGGAAGGAGTGTGCTCATGAATAAAACATATCTTGTTAGTTATTGTGAAAATGAAGATATAGATTTTTTAAAAACAATGTTAGCCCCAAACGACATCTTGGTCGGCGTTGATCAAGGTGCGGACTTGTTGTTTAAAAATTTTCTAACCCCAGATTTTATAATAGGAGACTTTGATTCTTTTCCTGTAAACGAATCAAAAATACCAGAAAAATGTCAAATCATTAGGTTGAATCCTGATAAAGATGAATCCGACCTAGAATATGCAGTTCGTTATTTTCTGGACAGAAATGATGTTCTGAGTAATTCAAAATTAAAAAGTTGTCCAGATAATGACGAGGTTGAATCAAATTTTGCGGAGTGTGAAAGTGTCGCTCAGCAAAGAGAAATAATCATCATAAACAACATGCAAGGTCGGATAGATCACACCTTGTCTGTGCTGGGTTTATTAGAGCAGCAATATGAGCTGACAAACGACTCTGAAAGTATGAAGAGTAAAAATAAGACAACTATTTGTATTCTAAATTCTGCGACAGAGATATATTTATCTAGGGGTCATTTTCAGAAAGAAATTTTGTCAAATAGCACCATTTCTTTGATACCTATTTCTGACGAAGTAAAAAAAATTTCAACAAGAGGAATGCTTTATGAGCTTGACAAAGAGACACTTTATAGAAAAAAAACGAGGGGTATCAGCAATAAAAATATTGACAAAAATATAGCAATAAATTTTTGTGTTGGAGAATTATTAGTAGTGATAAACAAGAGGATATAACATGGGAAATAAAACTAATGAAGAACCCAAAAGCTACGAGTACTATGAGCATGAATTGGAAAGAGTAATGTCAGAATTGGAAGAGGGAAAAATAGAAACCCTGGACAAGTTAATACAAAATTATGAATATGGGTCTACTATAATCGAAAAATGTGAAAAAATATTACAAGAAGCAGAAATGAGAATTCAAAAGATCTCAAAAAGAGAATCAATGACCAATCCCATCCCTTCTAGAAACGAACTTCACACAAAGTCATCCATGCCTATAGTGGCTATGCCTGATAATACTCTCAATAGTGAGGAAAAATAGGAGAGAAAATGATAAATGCACTAAATTATAAAAAAGATATAAAAGAGAGACGCGAACAGATCAATATGGTCTTGGATAGGTTTTTGCCGCGCAAAGATGATTATCCAAAAGAAATACATAAAGCTATGAGATACACCTTGTTTGCAGGGGGGAAAAGAATCCGTCCTTATTTAACAATTCTGACATACCAACTGTTTAAAAGACTAGTAAATGAGGAAGTATTAAAAGCCGCAGCCGCTGTAGAATTGTTGCACACATACACCCTAATACATGATGATTTACCAGAAATTGACAATGATGATTTCAGGCGTGGCAAAAAAACATGTCATGTACTATTTGGGTCAAACATTGCCTTGCTCTCAGGTGATGCTCTTTTGATAGAGGCATTTAATTTAGTCAACAATGTGGATACCATCCCAGAAACAAAGATAAAAATGATAAATGACATGGCTGTCTTTTGCGGAGAACGAGGTTTGATAGCCGGACAAATGCAGGATATATTGTCAAAGGGAGCTGATGTATCAAAAAATACTATAGAGTTCATACATTTGAATAAGACGTCAAAATTATTACAACTGTGCACAAGGTTTGGAGCTCATCTATCAGGTGCGACATCTGCCGATTTTCAAAGAGTAGATGAATTTGGTAAAAGGCTCGGGTTAGCTTTTCAAATAACAGATGACATTTTAGATGTGGAAGGAACCCCTGAGATTTTGGGAAAACCTGTCGGCAGAGACGAGTCTGAAAAGAAAGCTACCTATCCATCGATATTCGGTATGGAAAGATCAAAACAATTAGCAGAACAATATACCAATTCCGCCTTGAGCCTTCTCGATGAATATGGAAATAGAGCCTATTTGTTAAAAGAATTAACAAATGATTTATTGCAAAGGAGAAACTAAAATATGCACAAAACGTTATTTAAATTTAAGACTACGAATACTTTTTACTAATAAACGGTGATAAATGGCTTTGGTGCAGATTAATCTATTGACAAACACCAGTAGAATCCCTGAGAAGATGTCGGAGTTTTCGGCAGGATATGATATTTTTGCGGATTTAGACACTGAAATAATATTAAAACCTATGCAAGTCGCTTTGGTACCTACAGGCTTTGCCATAGCTTTGCCTAATGCTTTTGAAGCACAGATTAGACCTCGGAGTGGGCTTGCATTAAATGATTCTATTACAGTTCTAAACTCACCAGGTACCATAGATCCTGATTACAGAGGTGAAGTAAAAGTCATCTTAATAAATCTTTCAAACAAAGATTTTATCATAAAACATGGGATGAGAATAGCTCAAATGGTACTAGCAAAACATGAAAATATTGAGTTTTTATCTGTAGAATTTTTGGATGAAACTAAAAGAGGAAAAGGTGGCTTTGGGCACACTGTAGAGACAGATAGGAGAAAATGAATATGGGTCGAGAGACAAAAGTAAAAAAACAGGAAGCTCTGTTCTTTGATAACGGAAAAAAAAGGGGTGCCCCGAAAAGGAAAAAAAGACAAACAGAAAAAGTTGATGTCAATTTAGATAATATATTAAAAAAAATAAATATTTTAAAAAAAGAAAAAAAAGCTATTATCCTGGCTCATAATTATCAACCATTAGATATACAAAAAATAGCTGATGTTGTTGGTGATTCTTTTCAACTTTCCAAGCTAGCTTCTGAAACTGATTCTGACATAATTGTATTTTGCGGAGTGAAATTTATGGCGGAAACTGCAAAGCTTTTGAACCCCAAATCAAAAGTGCTACTCTCCGACGGAGAGGCAGGCTGTCCAATGGCTGATATGATAGAAGCAAAAGACTTAAAAATATTTAAAGAAAAACATCCAGATCACTTGATTGTTTGTTATATAAACTCTTCTGTCGAGGTAAAAGCTCTCTCAGATATCTGTGTAACATCATCAAATGCTGTCAGAATAGTAGGCAAATTACCTCCTAACAAGCCTATTATGTTTGTACCTGATCAAAATTTAGGACAGTATATCCAAACAAAAACAAACAGAAAAATTGATGTCTGGGATGGAATGTGCCCTATTCACCATTTATTTTTGACAGTCAGAGATGTTTATCAAGCAAAGCTGATGTATCCAAAACATGCTGTAATTGTCCATCCAGAATGTATGCCTAGTGTCGTAGAAATAGCAGACTTTGTTGGCTCGACAAATGAATTGGCAGAATTTACTGAAACGCATGACAGGGTCATAATAGGAACAGAAATAGGTCTCATAAAAATGCTACAAAAAAAATATCCGATGAAATCCATTCAAACTCTTTCGGAAAAAGCTGTCTGTGTAAATATGAAAAAGACCAGTCTCAATGATGTACTGGATACACTGCAATATGAACTAAATGAAATAAAGATACCTGAAAACATCGTTAAAAACGCATTGATCCCTATTCAAAAAATGCTGGATATGAATAATTAAGAAAAATGAAAATTTTTACAATCCCCGGCCTAGAAATTGAGTTTATTCAACATCGGTATTCACAAGCTGTTTCGAGCGATACTTTTGCGTTGTACTCAAATGCTCGAAAAGTTCTGAGTAGTTATACATATTTATCTGAGCAAAAAAAAGCACCATTAAAAGTAATGGATTTAGGTACAGGAAACGGAATTTTACTTTTGATGTTAGCTAAAGAATTTATGGATGTATATTATACTGGAATAGAGATATTAAAAGAGCTTGTGGATATTGCAAAGCTAAATTTGGAAAGATTGTCCACGTACCTTAAAAAAAAAGTAAACTATCAAATTATTAATGCAAATTACAACGAGCTACAAGGTAATATTCCAAAAGACTCCTCTTTTGATTTGATTATCTCGAACCCTCCATATTACCCTATCGGTGATGGCAAGGTTAGTTCTGTCTATGAAAAGGCTGTATCTCGGTTTGAATTGACAGCAACTATGAGCGAATTACTAAAATGTATAAAGACCTATTTATCAGTGACCGGAAAAGCATTTGTCATATACCCAAATTTCCGAATGAAAGACATGGAAAAGCTGTGTAATGAGCTAGCCCTCATATGTTTTTACAAAAAAGAAGCTTCCGATTTAGATATTCAATGCGCCAAGAACAGAATAATATTTGAGATTTCCCATGCTTAAAATAGAGAAATACAGATTGTATACTTCAAATAAAATAGTGCTGGCTATTGATGACCTGACCTTTGAGCAGGGCACATTTTCATATATCCAAGGACACAATTCGTCTGGGAAAAGTTTGTTTTTAAAATCGTTGACTGGACAATACAAAAATTTTAAAGGAGAAATTTCGTTTAGAAATCAAAGAATATCAAACCATCAAAATCATATATTACTCATAAATAACGAGCTGCCTGTAATAAAGAACCTCGATTTTGTAGAAAACATACAACTATCTATAGGAAAATTAGGCTCAACTCAGAAAAATAGATTGATAGATATGGCAACAACACTGGGAATTATGGATTCATTAACAAATAAAATGGAGTTTAGCAGTCGCTCAGAAAAAATGTTTATGTATTTAATCAGAGCAGCCCTCCTCAGTCCTAGTATTTTATTGATAGACGATATTGATGATTTTTTTGACTTTGACAATTTTGTGAAAGTGTATAATGTTTTTTCGTCTTGTATGAAAAGTGGTATTTTAATCATATCTACTGGTAAATCACAAGTAGAAAACACCCCATCTTATGTTATTAAAACAGGAAATATGACAAAAAATGTTGTTTAGATTAAACCTTTTCGTGCATATAATAATAGCTTTTTTCTTTTCTATCGTCTTTTTGATCTGCTCGATGTATACAAAAAGTTATATAGATGATGTAAACAATGAAAAGAGCATATATCCCATATTAGTTTATTTAAATACAATAGATGAAACAGAGGAGGCTGTTGCCTTTATCGTCAATCATGATGTGTTTTTATCGTATCAAATTACAAATCCCGACAGTTTGGAAAAATTGATCATTCAAAAATATGGCTTTAATTCACTCAGTGTCGCTGAAGGAGATTTTTCTTTCCCATTTCTATTAGACATTCAAATACGACCATTTCCTACTATAGAACTCATGGGCTTTATAGAAGAGCTTTCCTCTCTTTTCCCACACAATGTCATACATTACAATGAAAGTATCTGGCAGGAAACAGATATCCAAGTAAAAAAATATAAAAATATATTTTGTTCTATACAGATAGTCGCTTTGATAGCTTATTTGTTTTGCCAAATACTAATCCGATTGCACAACATGTTAAAGAATAGGGAAACGATAAATGCAATACTTGCTTCTGGCATTTCCCAGAAAAAATTAGCCATCAAAAGATTTCAAATGAACATTATCTTTTTAATCGTCAGCATGAGCATGATAATATCAATCAATTATTTGATTAATTTTCTATTTGTACACAAAAAATTTGATTTCAAGATAGAGTATTTTAATATTGAATCCATACTGATGTTGTTCATCATCAATATTATCCTGATAATTTTTCAAAAACCTGTATTTATGAGAAGGAAATATGATTAAATATATCCCGAATATCTTGACTATTTTAAGATTTATTGCCATCCCTTTCTTTGTATTATTATCATTATACGGACATCCATTGTATGCTTTGCTGGTATTTATTATTGCATGCCTCACGGACTATTTTGATGGGAAGATAGCCAGAAAATTTAATATTATATCAAACTTTGGTAAACTAATGGATCCCCTCGCAGACAAAGTATTAGTGCTTTCTGCTCTTTTTTTGCTTTGCATTTCACCGATATCGTATATTCACTGGAGTGTTTTTGTTATTATTTTATTGCGAGAGGTGGCAGTGTCGATTTTAAGGTATCATTATAACAAAAAAAAAATAGTTATTTCAGCAAATATATGGGGTAAAATAAAGACATTAGTGCAAATGACAGGCATTGTTATTGCTTTTACTATATACACGCTGTTTAGTTTGGAAATTTCTGTGACGATAATACATTATCAGAAAAGTTTAATACTGTTTATTCAGCTTTATTTTTGGATAACATCAATAATCACAATACTTTCTGGTGTGAACTATTTTTTCAGGTCAAAGGCGGTAAAATTTAATAAAATAAAATGTAATTTGTGGTTTTCCGTACTGAGCATATTCTTACTGATGAGCTGTACACAGCAATCCAAAGATACTGTAGTCAGATCTCATAGAATTGATCATATCTTGTCTAATAGTGAAAATGTTTTGGTCACAAACTCTAGAAAACCACGCACGTGGGGGCACCCACAAACGATTTATGTGTTTGCTGATTCTAATATTTGGAATATAAATCAACCTTTTCTGAGCTATTCTCTCGAAAGATATTTCTTTACTACAGAAAATGAGCAATTATTCCAGCTAGTTTTGGCTGACATAAATAATATAAAAAACTTTAATCGTTTTAATAATATCGTCTTCCTCTGTGATATTAATTCTACAGACCCTGTTTCGCAGTATGTAAAAACAATAATGTCAGAACAAGTCATAGAAAGCGTACGAGAAAAGAATGTGTCAATGTTTATGAACGACAATCTGTGGTCTAGTGACCAATTGGTAATATTTTTTATAGGAGATAAACCAGAAAATATCAGAAACTATTTATATGATAATAGTGAGACATATTTTCAGCTTTTTTTTGATAGGTTTATTGCTAGGATTACATATAGTAGTAGGCGACTAAAAGGGTTCAAAGAATCATTTTTTAATGAAATGCCTTTTAAAATGTATATTCCCGAAACATATAAAATTTTTGTTAATGACTTAGAAAACAACTTTATCTCTTTTTTATGGCGTTCTAAAGAAAATCAAGAGAGGAATCCTGATATGTATATCTCTGTCTACTGGGAAAAATCTCAGGACGATGTACTACAAGAGGATTGGCTGTTTAGCAAAAGAGCAGAATTAGCATGGAAATATTATGATGAAGATGAATTTAATCACATTGACATAAAGAGTGGAAAAAAATATCTTGATAGTCGTGAAGTTTGGTTCTTGTCAGGCAGATGGCAAAATAAAAAACATTATATGGGTGGAACATTTCAATCTTTTGCCTTTTATGATAGTGTTCTCGAAATGATTTATGTAATAGATACATCTGTGTATTTTCCTGCAGGGTACAAACTGAGATATTTATTAGAGTTAGAGGGACTAGCAAAAACATTTATACCAAAAGCTACTAACCCAAAGAATAATATAGAGGAGTAAAAAAATGAGTAAAACAGGAGTATGTTTTGTTATTTTGTTTGCAGTACTAATAAACACTTTTATGCTATATTTTTATGACAAAAACCTTAGAAGTAGAGAGGTAATCACGGCTTTGCAAAATCTACCTCATAAAAATTTTATTAACAAATATGATGATAGTGAAATAATCAGTTTAACGAGGCAGACAGTCATTACAGAAGCTGTCAGTATTATTTCACCAGCTGTTGTCAGTGTAAATGTCTGGAGGACTCAAGTCGTCAGGCGAAATCCTTTTCATGATGATTGGATATTTGACTTTTTTGGGGTTCCTAGAACTAGAGAAGTTCAAAGCATAGGTTCGGGCGTTTTGTTTACGGATAATGGGTACATCATCACAAACGCACATGTAGTTGAAAGTGCCTCAGACATAAAAATTGTTATGTATGATGCTACAGAATATGATGCCAATCTCGTGGGAATAGACTCTGTTCACGATATAGCCATCATAAAGATAAATGGCAGAAATCTTCCACATGCCATATTGGGAACATCGTCAGATTTGATGATAGGCGAGTGGTCAATAGCTGTTGGAAACCCATATAGTTTTTTGATGAAAGACAGTAAGCCTAGCGTATCTGTCGGAGTGATATCAGCATTGAATAGGAATTTTAATGACAGAAGTGATTCAAGAGTTTTTAGAGGGATGATCCAGACTGACGCAGCTATAAATCCAGGGAATAGTGGAGGTCCTTTAGTAAATATTTTTGGTGAAGTGATAGGAATAAACTCTTTTATTCTAACTGAAACAGGGGGTAGTGTTGGGATAGGATTTGCTATCCCTATAGATAGAGTTAGAAAAATAGCAGAAGAGTTGATCACCTACGGCAGGACGAGAGAAGCATATTTTGGATTTAGAATACAGGAAATCACCCCCTTTATAGCATCATATTTAAATCTAAAAAGCCTTGATGGGGTGATCATATCAAATATTGACCAAAATGGTCCTGCACACAATGCGGGTCTCAGAAGGGGTGATATTATTACTATTATAAATGAAATAAATATTCGTAATTCACTAGATGCTGAGCTAGGTGTATCAGATTCTGCACCTGGTGACACATTGATGATTCGTATAATTAGAGAAGGCAAAGAATTAGATATTCATTTGACAGCAGGTGAATATCAGTAAAAAAAAAATAAAGATGAAAGGGGATTAAAGACATGAAAACAAAAATCATGGGAATCACTATCAAAAACAGAAAAGAAAAGGCTGTTTTGTTTCAGGCTATATTGACTGAATATGGAAGCTATATCCAAACAAGACTTGGGACGCTAGATCCAAATTGTGCAGAGTGTGGTATTATTATCTTGCAATTGCAATGTTCTGATGATATCGCTCAAATAATTGCTCAAAAGCTAGAAGCTATCGAAGGCATTTTAGTCAGTTTGATGGATTTACGAATGTAGGATTTTAATACAAACTTGTTTGAAGGGATAACGTGGGAAAGGAATGCTCCCTTTCCCAGTATTATCCTTCTTTGTAGTTTGATATTTAATAAAAGGAGATACAGATGGACAAAAAAATAGGTATTGTGTTCGCATTGGCAATGGTAATTTCAGCGTTTATCATGGGAGCTTTTTTTTACAACGCGAGAAAGCCAATAAACATAATCAGAGTAGTAGGGTATGCGTCTGGTGAATATGATTCTGATATTTTAAAGTGGAGACTATCACTATCAGCAAATGCACCTGCAAACAATCAAATTCAAGGGATACAAATTTTAGCACGACAGATAAGTGAGTTTAGATCTTTTATGATTAATAAAGGTTTTGATGCTGCTGAGTTGGAAATCGCACCTTCGTACAACTGGGCAAATTATAATAGAGATGGAAATATCACTCATTATATTTTTGAACAAAGAATTGCTTTTACAATCAGAGATTTATCCAGATTTGATGAAGTAGCGCATTTAGCAATAGATTTGACAGAACTGTCGGAAACAGGTATCCAGATTAGCAATTCTAGTCTTGAATATTATCTATCAGAGCTTCCTGATTTAAAAATCGAAATCATAGCTGAGGCGACTAGAGATGCTCGTGCACGTGCACAGGAAGTAGCAAAAACCACAAATACCAAACTAGGAAAGCTACGTAATGGTAGAGTGGGCGTGTTTCAAATAACAGAGCCTTTATCTGTAGAAATTCAATCTATGGGTATTTTTAGTACACATACTCGTAGAAAGCAAATTTCTGTTACTATGACAGGTGAATTTGAATTAAAATAAACCTCGTTGTTTCCCCAGAGCGCCATGGCACCAATTCTCATTTAAAATGTCGGCTGGAAAGCTAACTCTACATTTTAAGAGAGGATTGGTGTTCTATTTTAATGAGGACTAGCATTATGACCCATACAATGCATTTAGAAGAAATGGCGAGAGACGAATATTGGATGGGGATAGCACTTTCTGAAGCTCGCAAGGCTATGCAAACTGATGAAATCCCAGTGGGTGCCGTTCTCGTTAAAAACAATGAATTGATTTTAAAAAATCACAATAGGACAACTCAATTTTATTCACCTCTTGCACACGCAGAAATGATAATATTACAAGAAATCCAAAAAACTGAAAAATTTTTAACAGGATACTCTCTATATGTCACTCTCGAGCCTTGCTTAATGTGCAGCGGTGCAATCATTCTAAGCAGACTATCAAAACTAGTATTCGGAGCCTTTGACCCAAAGACTGGGGTATGTGGATCTGTTTACAATGTTTTGCGAGATAAGCACTTCAATCACCACCCAGAACTAGTCTCTGGAGTAATGCAAGATGAATGTAGTAAGATACTGAAAGATTTTTTTAAGTATAAGAGGCATTGACTCCTATTAAAGATATCAAGTGGAAATGCTGTACCGTAGCGGCGATGCCCAAAATCGATAAACGGGCACCATCCCGTAGCGGCGATCAGATGGTCTACGAGTTTTTTTTGTCGTAGCCACCCCCGAACTCCGCTACGTTTTTTTGTATATCGCTTTTAACCTTCTAATCTTTACCTATGATAGTATAATCTGTATATAATTCATACCCATCAAAATGAGGTAACACATCATAAAGTTCATTTCCATATTGAACTATCATTGAGCTATCTGCACGATATAATGCAGCTCCTAAATCGCCACTTATGTTTGCGTGGCTTTCTGGTGTTCCTGTTTCTTTGCTACCGTAAATCGTACCACCTTTTATTATTGATGGTTGATAACCCTCTGCTAAAAGCTGAAGAACAAAGATCCCGCCTCCAGATTTACCAGCAAAATTTCTAGATATTTCACCCCCTGACATAGATATTCCTCCCAACACACCTCCACCATTGAATTCTGCAATATTATCAGATATAATACCTCCATACATTCCTAGAAGAGAATTAGTCATGTAAACACCACCTCCTGATCTCGCAGAGTTTTCAGATACCGTGCCACCATATATGCCAAAGGATCCCAAGTAGCCAGCATGTACACCTCCACCAACTTCTCCAGCTGTGTTTCTTGTGATGGAGCCTCCATGCATAATTAAGCAACCAAAACCTGCCATAGCCACACCACCTCCAAACTCAGCTGTGTTTTCCGTGATTGTTCCATCATACATAGTAAATAGACTATCGCCGTCTATGCCCACTCCCCTATTTTTATTTCCTGATATTTTCCCTCCAAGCATTTTTAGGTTATTTCCGCCTCCACTGACATAGATGCCCGTATCTCCATTGTTTTGAACTGACGTATTGTCATGAATAACGATTGAAGCCGCACCTCCGTTTAAAAAGAGCAATGGTGCATCATTCTCTTCAAACCCTTCCAATATCATGCCCTCGATAGAAATGTGTTGCTGATACCCAACCCAAAGAATACTCCCTTTTGATAATAAAGATATTGTATGGTTACCTTTGATGAGTACAGCAATATCTGTCACCTCTCCGAAGGTGGGAGTTTCATTCCCGTCAATAGCAAAGTCATCTATGATATTTAGTGTGTATGATTTATTGTTGCCACTTTTTTTGATACCTTCTATAGCTATGTTCCAGTCGACAGCTGTTGCGATATCAACAGAGTATCCATCATGGTAATAAATAAAGATATCACAAAAAGCCTCAAATCCTCCATCCTCAGTGGTGACAGTGATGATAGCCTCGCCTCCGGAAATCGCCGTGACTACGCCATCCTCGGATACTATGACTACATCCTCATCGCTACTGCTCCAGATGACATTTTGGTTTGTAGCGTCTTCTGGCTCTATCGTGGCTATCAGGGTTTCGGAGGAGCCAGGCTCCAGAGTGAGAGAGGTCTGATCGAGTGATATACCTGTCACGGGGACAGTGGCTATGCTCACGGTCACCTCGCATGTGGCGGTAAACTCTCCATCCTCAGTGGTGACAGTGATGATCGCCTCACTATCCATTATCGCTGTGACTACGCCATCCTCAGATACGATGGCTACATCTTCATCACTACTGCTCCAGATGACATTTTGGTTTGTAGCATCTTCGGGCTCTATCGTGACTATCAGGGTTTCGGAGGTGCCAGCCTCCAGAGTGAGAGAGGTCTGATCGAGTGAGATACCTGTCACTGGGATAGGGTCGGTGACGACACGCACATTGCAGTGTGCGGCGTTCCTATTATCAACAGTAGAAACAGTGATAACAGCCTCGCCTTCTGAGAGAGTAGTGACGACTCCGTCAGAGTCTATATCTACTATTTCTGTATCGCTACTGCTCCACTTGACTTCAGGATTTGTAGCATTTTCCGGTGAAATTATTGCTTTGAATGTGTACTGATCACCTAAGACGAGAGTGATTGTTTCTACGCTGAGTGTTACCCCATCTACAGGGATGAGCTTTGTTTTGTTTTCGCAACTGATTATACTGAAAATTAGCACCATTGCTAAAAATACTTTCAAAATGTTCTTTG
>Ga0099364_10010548_pt1 | contig 12697 bp, 7 predicted proteins | sample TergutTh196P3_FD_73070 | JGI IMG/M metagenome (GOLD analysis project Ga0099364, IMG submission 73070) | Microcerotermes parvus P3 segment gut microbial communities from Pointe-Noire, Republic of the Congo - Th196 P3 | ecosystem: Host-associated > Arthropoda: Insects > Digestive system > Gut ... | reverse complement strand
ACCATCAGCGGGCCGTAATTTTGGCAAAGCCCTCGGCGGCATGTCGGGGACGTATAACGGCGAGCAGTATACCATCGTATCTGCGAGGGGGCATCTGTTTGAGTTCGTCCAGCCCGAAGACCAAGTGGCTGACGGCTTGAAGGACAGGTACAAGTCTTGGGATGTGGGCCTGCTTCCGTGGAAAGAGACGGATTTAAGCTGGAAGCGGGCGAGGAAGGGCGATGTCAGCGCCGGCGACATCAAGTCGCTGAAAGACACGCTGTCCAAGTGCGACGAGGTCGTCATCGCGACGGACGTTGACCCGACCGGAGAGGGGCAGCTTATCGCTTGGGAGCTTATCGACGCGATAAGCATCAGGCCAAAGAAGATAAGCAGGATGTACTTTTTGGACGAAGCCCCCGCGTCCATACAGAAGGCGTTCAAAGACCGCAAGGCTTTGCCGCCGATGCTTCAGGACCCCGATTACATGAAGGCCAACTACAGGACGCAGTGGGACTTCATGTCGATGCAGTGGACGCGCATCGCGGGCAATTTTGCCCCGCGTGGGACAGTCCTTCGCCAAGGAAGGCTGAAATCTGCGATGGTTTTGCTTGTCGGCGACGGACTTTTAGCGTATAATAACTATAAGAAAGTGCCTTTTTATGTCAATAAGTTCAGGGACGAAAACGGAGTCTTGTACGCAAGCCCGAAGGAGCCTATGTTCAAGACAAAAGCCGAAGTCCCGCAGACGTATTCGGCAAGCCCCGTGGCCGTCGACTCGAAGACGATGAAATCAACGGCGCCGCCAAAGTTTTATGATTTGGCTGGGCTGTCGGCGAAACTTTCCGGCAAGGGCGTGAAAGCCAAGGAAGTCCTCGATACATATCAAAAGATGTATGAGGCGCAGGTCGTGTCATATCCGAGGACTGAGGATAAAATCATCACGCCGGAGCAGTTCAACGAGCTTCTCCCCTGCATTGACGCGATAGCCAGATGCGTCGGCGTCGACCCGAAGGTTCTGACCGTCAGGCAGCCGAGGAAGACGCATGTCAAGACGGGCGGGGCGCACGGCGCCAATCGTCCGGGCACGAACGTCCCGGCTAACCTTGCAAGCCTTTCGTCCTACGGCAAATGCGCGGCTGATATCTATCAGCTTCTGGCTTTGAATTATCTGGCGACGCTTTGCGAGGATTACGAATACGAGCAGCAGAAGGGGCATTTGTCCAAATACCCTGACTTTACGGGTACGTCGAATGTGCCAAAGAAGCAGGGCTGGAAAGCCATATTTTCGTCTGACGACGACGAGCCGGATGAGAACGACACAGGCAAGGGCCTTGGCACGAATGCCGAGCCGTTTATCCATGAGGGCTTCCCGCAGAGGCCGCCACACCCGACGATGTCTTGGCTGATGAAGCAGCTTGAGAAGCATGATGTCGGCACGGGCGCCACGAGGACGTCGACCTACGCGGATGTCACGGCTGAAAGCAAGGGCGGCAAGGTTGACCGTCAGCTTTTGAAAGAAATCAAGGGTAAAATCACGATGGCGCGTTGCGGCGAGATGAGCTATATGCTCCTCCCCGGCACCCACATAGGCTCCTTGGCCATGACCGAGAAGGTCATGCAGGAGATGAAGGAAGTTGCCGAGGGCAAGCTCGACGCCGTGGACGGCTTGAACCGAATCAGGCAAATGATAGTTGACGACATTGCGAAAATGCGTGATAATAGCGTTAATATGAGAAAGGAATTAGGTGTTACTATGAGCGAGAACGGGAATCAGAAAGAGAAGTATACGGGCGTGTGGGCACAGACCGGGAACGAGGTTTCCTTTAACCGCGAATGGAGCGGGCGCAAGTTCACGGATGACGAGTGCGAGAAGCTTCTCGCGGGCGAGACGGTCGTGCTTAAAGGCATGACGGCCAAGAGCGGAGCGACGTATGATGCCGTGGGCAAGCTGGGCGAGCAGGAGTATAACGGGCGCAAGTACATAGGCTTTGGTCTTGTGGACGGCGTGCCGGGCTCTTGGAGCGGATACACGTTCAGCGACGCGGAGAGGGCTGACCTCGAAGCGGGCAAGACCATTGAGGTCAAGGGCGTCATTTCCAAGAAGACAGGCAAGCCCTTCGACTGTAAGCTGACCTATCAGGACGAAGGCGGCAGGAAGAAGCTCGTCCCGACCTTTAACTAAACGCATCGGCGCCGCGTGGCGGATTGGCATGGGCTAATCCGCCCACGGCATTGCCTCTTTAACGGAATTAAGAAGGGAGCGTGTTCATTTTATGGCACGGAAGCAAAGCTATAAAATACCGTCCAGCCTAGATGTGGGCTACACGGATATGGAGATTGCTTTGACCGGCAAAGATGGTCTTGGCACCAAGCCTCTGCCGCTCAAGATTATATTCACCTATATGGCAAGTGGTTTTTCATTGTTTTTCCTCATGTCCAATACGTTTGTCAGCGCCGGCTCCATTGTGCAGTCCATAGGTTTCGCGGTTCTTTGGATTTTGCTTACGGTGCTGCTCGCGAGTTTCGACAAGACCAAGCGTATGCAGATAGAGCTTGTCCCGACGCTGATAAAATATCTTTCCCCGGGCACACGCAAAGTTTTGACCCGCACGACTAATTTGGCGAACGATTTTTACCATATTGTTGGAATCGAATCCATTGATGACAACACGGGCCTTGTGACCTATACCGATGGGTCTTTTGGATATTGGTACAGAGTCGTCGGCTCTGCGTCGGTGCTTCTGTTTGACGCCGACAAGGACAGGATTATCGAACGCGTAGATTCTTTTTATCGCAAAATCGACAATGAGGCTGAGTTCATTTTTATTACGACCAAGGAATCTCAGCATATATATAAGCAATTGGCGAATCTTAGGCGGCAATATGACCGTCTTGAAATCAAGAACGACCCCGATTTTCATAATCTCATAAGGGAACAGCACATGGTTCTCAAAGATTTTGTCGGCGGTTCGTTTAAATCCATTCATCAGTATCTGGTCGTGAAGGGCGACAACAGGGAAGCCCTGACCCGCGCCAGAAATGTGCTTCAATCTGAAGTTGAGAACAGTTCCCGTATGATTAAACAGTGCGTGGCTTTATATACGCAGGATATCAACAGCGTGCTTTCGCTGATTTATAAGGGTGGTGACTAATATGGCAAGTAAGAAAAAAGAAGCCAAAAAGCAGGAAGCCATTGCCAATACGAGCCGCCCAGCCGCAGTAGGCGATGGCGTCAGGCGCGTCGTGAAGCCTGTCCCGGGCGACCAGCCCGATGTCATTGAAATCGACAAAAAGACCGGCAAAAAGTCGGTCAAGATTAAGGATAAGCCCGAGAAAGAGATACGCAATAAGAAAGAGGCTGATAAGACGTTCGCGGCGAACCCGCAGCTTCTTGAAATCAAGCCGAATGAGAAGTATATATTCCATTCTATTATTTTACGATTGACAACCGCTATTGCGGTTGCGTCATGTCGTTTTTCCACACCGAGGGCGCTGTTGACAATTTTGGCGCTTTTTGGGGCATCAATAAAATTCCGGCCGGCCTTTCCGATGATGCCAGCATAGTGCTTTTCGAGCAGGTCAGGCGTATGTCCGAAGGCTGGATTGCCCAGAGGCAGACCAAAGCCGAAGGCCTTGCCAAGATGAACGAGAAGGAGCAGTCCAGTGCCGGTACGAACACGACGAAAGGCAAAGCCACAAGGCGCCAGAAAGACTTGGAAGTCGTTGCGCAGGAGATTCAGGATGGCGCTGCGTACCTCCATGTCCATTCCCGATTGTTGGTCAAAGCGTCCAGTCTCGATAGTCTGGATACTGCTATTTCAGCGATAGACAGGCTTTACATAGACCGGTTCGGGACGCTCACGGCGGCTGCCTATCATGGCGAGCAGCGCGTTGAGCTGTCGAAGCTTTTTAAGCACAACAAGAGCAAGATAGGCAAAGGCTTTCATTTTACGTCGACTGAGTACGCGGGCGCTTATTCTCTGGTCACGCACGGGCTTGAGGACGCCGACGGCGAGTATGTCGGCTATATGATAGGCGACGTGAACAATTCGGCGGTCTTGCTGAATACAAACGGCTATAAGCATCATGTTGTCATAGCCAACGAGAATTATAACGCCGTGTTTGACAGGGCACATGTATCGGATGTCTGGGGTTCCAAGCTTTCTCAGGCGTGCTTGCTGAACAACGGCAAGGTCGTCCATCTTGTGCTTGACGGCGCTGACATGGATAAGCTCGGGCCGGCGTTTAGCCGCATCACGCAGAAGGTCGACATGAATTCCGGCGACGTGAACATGTTCGAGATGTTTGGTGAAATTGAAGATGAGCTTGGCATATTTTCTGCGCAGATGCAGAAGCTTATCCTTATGGCGGAGCAGGCGTTTGAGACGACGGATTCTGACAGGTCTATGATACGCGGTTCTTTGGAAGAAATAGCGACCAAATTCTACGTCGATAACAGGATGTGGTATCACAACGCCGTGGCGAACCAAGACAAGCTGAGGATTATCAATATCCCGCATATGAGCGTGCCTAAGCTTGAGATGTTCACGGCGTACCTTGAAACAGAGCGCAAAGCTTTGCTCAACGCTTCGGCGCGTGACGAGGAACTCATACACGCCGTAGGCGTTCTTCGTTCTACGTTCAATAATATGTTGTCGTCCAACGGCGACCTGTTTAATACGATAACCAAAGAAGGCATTACGAGGGTCAAGGAAGTCCGCCGCGCTCTTTATGATTTCAGCAAGCTGAATATCAGGGGCAAGGGCGTCACGATGGCTCAGTTCGTGAATATCATTGGCTTCGCCGTGGGCAGTCTTGGCATGGGCGACACGGTCTTTGTGCATGGCGCCGAGCTTCTCGACGACGGCATCAAGCCGTATACAAATATGCAGTTTGACCGGCTGTTTGCCAAAGGCGGTAGGGTCGTGTATTGCTATAATAATATGGAAAAGATGCTCAACGACAAGGCGTTCAACCGCTTTGACCGTGCTGATTATACGATATTCGGCGACATGTCTGAGACGGTCATAGCGGATTATCAAAAGTCGCTCGGTCAGGAGATTCCTGCGGACTTGGCGCGGCTTATAACGAACAAGAGCGAGTCGTCCTGCTACATACGGCGTGGTTTCGATAATGTCGTGTTTAGGCCGGACTTGCTTCTTGGCGTGAAGGGGAGGTACTCAGATGGCGGTGGTGCTTGATAAAATCGAACTTTTCGTACATAGGCATAAAATGCGGGCATTGATGGCGTTTCTTGCTCTTTATTTAATTGCGTCTTTGTTCCCTGTTTTGACGGCTTATGCCGATGAACCTGACGACTGGAGCTTTTATAACGTCTCCAGTGCGGCTGCTGCTTTTTATGGGCAGGTTTCTGCGGACAAGGCTATGGGCAATGGAAATTCGGATGAACAATTCAATGTATTAGATACCACACATGCTGGTAGGGCTGGTGGTTTTCTTGGTTTTAATGATGGCAGCACAACTTTGGGTCAGAGAATCATTGGTTGGGTCGCTCCGAATCTTTCAACGTCGTCTCAAGCTTATGGTTACAATAGGCTTGACGGTAGCGCTATGCACAGATATTCCCAGTATGGGAATTTGCTCACGCAGCTTGGACTTGATTCTACGCAGGCTGGCATGTCTTTGAATTTTGGTCGTGCTATTGGCGGTTTTATTATGCGCGGCATGTATTTGCTTGCGAGCGCCATACCTCTTTTGTTTGCCGCTTGTGTTCGTCTTTTGCGTTTCATCAATCCGTTTCATTGGATTTTGGGTGCTTTAACAAGGGGTAGTTTTTCAACCACCACCACGTTTGCTTTGCCTGATTATTTTGCTGATGGTTTGACTGCCCAAGGTGTCGGTAATGTTCCGGTTGATGCTGCGACGGGTTTAGGCCCACTTGTGGGTCTTATTATCTCAATATATAGTGGTTTGCAGAGCATATCGTGGATGTTTTTGATACCTATATCAATAGCCAGTATAGTTGTCGGCTTTTTGCTTTTCCGAAGCACTGACCGTATGGGCAAGCTTAAAAGGCTTTTGATTCGCATGGTCTTTATAACTATCGGCATACCGCTTCTTGGTTTGATTTACACTTCTATGTTGAATGATTTTGAAGCGGAGCTTAGGGATTCATCAAACGGTGTTGCTGACAGAATCATATTTTCTACGTTTGTTGATTTTGCTGGTTGGGTTGAGGGTAAAGAAGGTGCGGGTGCAAGTCGTGACGTTCCACCGCGTCTTGGTATAATACCCGGTATGACTATTGGTGGTACGCTTGTTGGTAGCGATACGGGCGGAAGTCGTGGTATTATTGTCCCCACGGCCGCTAGTTGGATGAATTTGAGAAACACGGCAATGGCTATAAATGGTCGTGGTGGTGATGTAAATACTACATTTGGTGCAAATGATGCAAGAAATGCGTCACAAGCTTGGAATCAAGATGTCGAGGTTACTGGTGGAACTCGTCGTCAGATTATGGATAGTGCTCTTGATTTGTTGGACAGATATTCGTCTGCTGAGTTTTATTTAGCTTCAACATTTGAAGAAAATATTAAGCTTGAGTTGAGTGCTACCGAAGAACAGATGAATAATTTTTTCAAGGAGCTTCAAAAACCTCAGGAATTTCACGATAACCATGAGGATATTGTTTATCGCAGCTATGAAGGTTCTCCGCTCAATATTTTTAGTGATGGTTGGCTTCATACGGGAACTTTGGGCAATACAACTAATTATAATTATGGTCAAGCTGGTACAGCGGGTGGTGGAGCGGCTGGAAGTGCTGGTCTTTCTACTATGGCCATGTACAATTATTTATCGACCAAATTCGGCATGACAAATATGATTGTTTATTCCAATAAGATTGCGTCTTCTGGCGCTGTTCGTGAGATGCATATGTCTGTGAATCTTATCGGCAAAGGGTTTGTTTCGTTTCTATACTGGCTTCAGGCATTTTCGATGCTTTTGACTATCACGCTTATAGGTCTTTTCTATGCAATCGGCCTTTTGTTCTCGAATTTTATGAAGGGTCTCAGAATGCTGACGTCAATTCCTTTTTCGTTGCTTGGGTTTTTACCGGCTATAGCGAAGGTTATATCTATTGTCATAGCTATGATAATCGAGGTCTTGGCTATATTGTTTATGTACTTTTTCCTTTGCGAGTTTTTATGGGCTTTGCATACTTTAGTTGAAGGCCCCATTGCGGCTTTGTTCTCGGGTGCTGCTGGTCCGGGAATGGCAATAGCCGGAGCTTCGGCTCTTGTTATGGCGGGTCCGAGCCTTTTGACCATTTTGATTTTGCTTAACATAATCATCACGATTGGCTTTATGATTATGTCAATTAAGTTCCGCAAGTCAATCACTAAAGGCATCAATGAAGCCATTGAGAAGGTCGTTGAGAAGTTCATCGTCGGCCAGCCCGGTCAGAGCAGTGGCGGTGGATTTGCTGGCAAAGCCGGTGGTGCGGTTGCCGCAGGCGCAGGCATGGCTCTTGGCGCCAAGATGATGGGTGGCAGCTCAGATGGCGGTAAGAACCCAGATACGGCTGGAGCGCCCGGTTCAAGCTCCGGTGGTCCCGGCGGTGTCGGCGCAGGCTCTGAAGATGGCGGCGGTTCTGGCGGCAGTGGCGGTCAGGGCGGAGACGCTAATGTGACCGTGGGCACGGGTGCCGGTGGCGAAGGCAATGGCCTTGGCGGCAGTGATGACGCTGACAAGGCGCTCGGTGGTTCTGAGATGTCAGGTTCGCCGCTTGCTATTTCAGCTCCTCAAGGAGACCCGACTGAGCCTACGGCTAAAGACCAAGCGGCTTGGGATGATGCCACAGGGAAGAATTCTATGACCGATACTGACGAGCGTAAAGAGGATGAGGCTAAACAAAAAATAGAAGGCACAACGGAAGCTGTCAAAGAAGGCGCTCAGGCTGTCGCCAAAGGCGTTCAGGCTTATTATACAGGTGATGTTCAGGCTGGTGTAGAAGCTGTCCAACATGCAGAAAAAGCTAAAAAGGGTGTTGATAAGGCTAAAAATGCCGAGGAAGATGCAGCAAAGAGACAGCAAGCCGAAAAAGCTCAAGAGGCTAAGGAGCAAGCCGCCGCTGCTGCTGCGCAAGGCACTGGTTCCGATAGCGATAATGACGGAACAGGCTCTAAAGCGAATGATTCCCTTGCGTCCGCGTCTACGCCTGATACTAAGTCTGTCAGCGAGAGCGTCAATGAAGGCGCTGTTTCAGGGTCGACTGATTCCGGTTCAGAAGGACGGAAGCCTGATATAGAGGGTGCTGAAGCCGCTGGCAGGGCTGAGGCTCAGGCGCAAGCCGCGTCGAGCAGTAGCGGTTCGAGCAGCTCAGGCGGTGCTTCTGGTGGCGGTTCAAGCGGTGGTAATGCTACTGTGGTTCAAACGTCCGCTGCGCCGTCGTCAGGCACGGCAAGTTCTGCAACGCCGTCTTCAACATCTTCTTCTGGTTCGGGCGATGCCCCTGTTTCGCAGGATAGCGGCCAAGGTCAGGGTATACAAGACGGCAAGCCTGCCTCTACGCCTGAGTCAGGTGACAAGGGTTCTGAGATAGAAGCTGAACCTACTCCCGAAGTTAGGAATGCGTCTGCTGGTTCAAGCGGTCCGAGTTCGGCTTTGAAGTCCGCCGCCAAAGATGTGGCTATGAATGCTGCAATGGTGTATGCGGCAAGTTCCAGCAACCCGACAGTTGCGGCCGCAGGCCAAGGTATGCTTGCGTCCAAGATGATGATTCAAGGACAGCAACAGCACGCCCGCAGGGCAGCGAGGGCGCAGAGGACGAATACCCCTCCGCCGCCACCGCCGAGGCGCCCGACGCAGAAACAGCGTCAGAATATGCCGCCGATGATGCGCAGCAGGGTCGACAACTTCGTGAAGAACAATGAGGCTTCCAATGCGTCCGATATCGAAAAAGCGGCGAAGTACAACGCGTTTGTGAACGAGCAGGCGAGGATTGCGGCTGCTGAATACAACAAGGCTCAGGAGCAGAATCCCGATGATTTCAGCGAAAAAATAAATGCTGAAGATGTTCTCAGGGGTAAGGCTTTATAATCAGGTAAGGGAGGGTTTTGTTATGACTTAGCAAAGTATTTCTTGATAAATGAGTGGATTTGAATTTTTGATTATTGACAGGTCGCGTTTATGAGTGTATAATTTGAAAAGAATCGTTCGGTTATAGGCGGGCGGTGCATATATCAATTTACACAACAAAAATTAAACAACCTATAAAATGAAAGGAGTGTGTCCAGTATGGATTTAATCAACAGCATTTGTATACAGGCGTATGTCAACTTGATGTCTTTTTTCAGCGGTTTAGCGGATGAGATGTTGTCTCTCGGCGTCCCGATGGGGGCCGTGGATACCATTGTCAAGAACGCAAAGAACCAAGTTACGACAGTCGGCGGTTCTATTCTTATGTTGCTCGGTGCTGTGGCTGTTATCGTTGCTGGCTACAAAATCGTGACGGGTCTTATGTCTCACGGCAAGAAGGAGACAAATTGGTTTGTCATAATCATCTTGATTATTGTCGGCGGCGCGTTGCTTGTAGGCGGTTTCACGGTGATGGAAGGCATAAGCAGTTTTGGTAAGGACGCCATTGAGGAATTGTTCTAGCGGGCTGTTTTCAGTGTTGAATCCTAGCTGGCCCACAACCTTTTCCTCAGTTGTAGATGCGGTCGTTTACCCTTTAACAATGGTCGGTCGCTGTCTTCAATAAGGTACATGACAACGGAGTATGGGAATTGAAGGGAGTGTTGGGTATGGATTTGACAAGCTTTGCTGTCCACATGTCTGCCATAGAGATTGTCGTAAATAATGCATTGACGCAGGTCCAGACGGTCGGTAGTTCCGTCCTTATGCTGCTCGGTGCCGTGTCAATCGTCGTGGCGGGGTTCAAGATTGTGACAGGTCTTGTGTCCCACGGAAAGAAGGAGACAAATTGGTTTGTGGTGGTTCTCTTGATTATCGTAGGCGGTGGTCTGCTCGCTGGCGGTTTCGGTCTGATGCAGACAATCAGTGAGTTCGGTGAAGATGCTGTCAAGGAACTATTCTGACGGAGCCGTATTTTTTCGGCATACGGTTTTGGTTGCTGAGGCGGCAATTATTGACCTATAACAATGGTTGCCGCCTTTGGCCACTATAACTTTGTTTAAGGAGCCAAGTTGCTTCGGCTCTGACAATATATGAGTACGAGACGCGCATAGTCCATATAGAAAATATAGGAATGAAAGGAGTTGTCTTGGTGGAACGGTACGGTAGAATTAAATCTGTGTGTTTAATTGTCAGCATGTTCATAGCTTTTTCGCTTGTTGTCGTTGGATGCGGCAAAAACAGCTCTGCCTCGCAGCCACCTGCCACTCCGTCCGTTGCTGAAAGCATTGATGAAGATGGTTCCACAGATGGGCAATCCGATAGAGGTGTTGCGGTGTCGGGGCAGGGTGCGCAGGAAGAAGAAGAAAGTAAGACAATCATAGATGTAAAAGAGGAGCCTGTAGTCGATTACAGGATACCTGACCCAAATGAGTCATCTACGATAATCAATATTTCGCCAACAAACGCAGGTTCGTTGCCGATTTCGGTCACGGAGACCACGTATTTGGATTCTCATGGGGTTCAGGTCATTGAAAAGGTCTATATCATGCCTTACACGGGCGATATCATGGATGTCGCTTCCAGAAGGCTTTTGGTCAATGGTATTGAATATGTGTTACATAATGTAAGCAAGGCGCAGTCTGTTATAGACAAAGTCCATTATGTCGAGCGCGTGGAAATGTCTGAAGATGCGGCGCTTGACTTTCCTCAAAAGTTGGAATATGACGGGCCGGACGGCATAGGCGTTCTTGAGCTGGACCGTCATTCAATCACATCTGGGGTCAATAATACGACAACTGAAACTCACGGCAGGTCTGCGACTAAGACCTATACCATGAATATAAAGGACGAATCTGAAATTCCGGCCACGGTCGTATCCGGCGGCGTGACCCTGCGCAAGCAGAGCGTGTCGTGGAACGACATGGGCGACGCGGGCGAAGGCCGCATATTTGAGGCGACCGTCAGGTATTCAGGGACTTACCAGACTTCAGAATCAGACTACATAGCTTCAGCTAATTATGTCGGGCGCATACTTGCGACGAACAGCCCTGTCGAGGAATACACGGTCACGTATAAGCCGAGCACGCCTGTAGGCAACACGTCGGGGCAATTCTCGACGGATTTGCAGAACAGGCTTTATCCGACAGTCGACCAAGAGCTCAGGGATTGGCAGGAAGCGCAGTTCAGAATGGGCGTCGAGGACAGCGTGGTCGCTATGCAGACCGACATAAACGAGCTTCGTTCGGCTGCCATTGCGATGTCCAATACAAGCCGTGTCATGTTCATGGTTATGATAATCGTGCTTGTCATATTGATACTCGGTATTTTAGTTTTTGTCATTTTGAAAATCAAGGACGCTCCTAACAAGGGCTTTAGGATGGCCGGCAGGCGCAGCACAGACAAGCCCGGTACAATCGTGTCGTCCGATGGCGAGGTTTCTGATGACGAGACGTTGTAGGAAGGGGGTTGGCATAGTTGGCATCTGAAAGAACTTTTACAAGGAGCGCGGCAGGCGCGGGCGCCGGTTCGTCGAAGGCTGACGAGTTGCAGCCCATCGTCAGTGATGACGATGATGATAGGGTCAGCCCCATAAAAAGAATGGTCGAGAACGTCACGGAGTTCTGGGGCGCGAGCACCAAGAACAAAGCCATACTTGGCGGCGGCGCGTTGCTGTTTTTAATAATTATAGTCGTAGTAATCGTTCTTATTGTGGGCAGCGGCGGTTCTAATGAGCCTGTGCAGCCGGTTGAACCCGCTCCGGGGCTTACGGCTGTCCGTCCGGTCGAGCCGGGCGATGGGCTTGTCATATCGCTTCCCGGTAGCAATATCACAGAGCCGGAGCCTGAGCCGGAAATCACGATTGATTATGGCGATGGCACAGAGCCTGAGCCGGGGCTTGAAAAAGAGCCTCTCGCTTGGACTCCCCCGCCCATTCAATACGACGAAGAAGGCAATGCCATATTCGTTATGTTCTCCGAGTCAGACTTGGAAAATATGGAAGATGTGTATATGGGCACTGACGTAAGGCGCACGGCTGAAATACTTGCCGAGCAGGAAGCGGCGGCTCTCGCTTTGGCGCAAGCCGAGGAAGAAGCCAGCCGCACGACGACATCTGGCGGTAGTTCAAGCTACACATACACGTATACGGGCGCTCCGTTTTTGGGCTCAAGCAACGCTGGCGCGGGCCAGCAGATAGGGTCTTTGAGCATTTCGAGCATCGGGCTGAACAATGCCCGCATAAACAACACGCCGACGCTTTTGGACTACGGCACGAGCAATCGAATCCCGGGTCTGAATAACGGCATAGGTCATTATCCGAACACGCCGAGGCTTGACGGCACGGTAGGGCTTGCGGCGCACAACAATTCGTATTTCAGGAATCTGCACACTGTCAGCATCGGCGACACGGTCGAGTATACGATGAATGGTGTTACGAGGACGTATCAGATAACTCAGGTGGACTGGGTCCTCGATGATTCTTGGGGCATTTTTGTCGCCGACGGCACTAACAGGCTTGTTATGACGACCTGCGAGCGCAATAACTTTCACGGCAGGCTTGCGGTGACAGCCGTTCAGGTCGGCAATGACATTTACTTGGGCGGGGTCAGCAGGGTCT
>Ga0099364_10010547_pt1 | contig 12698 bp, 10 predicted proteins | sample TergutTh196P3_FD_73070 | JGI IMG/M metagenome (GOLD analysis project Ga0099364, IMG submission 73070) | Microcerotermes parvus P3 segment gut microbial communities from Pointe-Noire, Republic of the Congo - Th196 P3 | ecosystem: Host-associated > Arthropoda: Insects > Digestive system > Gut ... | reverse complement strand
CAGATTCAATGTAACAGGTTAACGAAAAGAACAAAGTCCCGTCATTGCGGGCTTGCCCCGTAATCCCCCGAATAATGCGATCTCAAAGGGATTCTGGAGCCTGCTCCGGGTTTGATTAAGGGACGATATTGGCTTAATCTGTTGGCAATATACTCAAGTTAAGAGGACTATATGTTTTTTGATACGCATGCGCACTATGATGATAAGCGGTTTAATGATGACCGCGATGAGTTGCTTTGCTCTATGGCGGAGGCGGGGGTGACGCTTATATTGAACTCCGCCGGCAGTTACAAGTCGGCAGAATTCAGCTTGACGCTGGCTGATAAATATCCGTTTGTCTTTGCTTCCACAGGGGTGCATCCGCATGATTCAAAGAGCATGACGGATGATACGACAGCGGCGCTTGAAGCGCTTCTGACACATCCTAAGGCTGTGGCAGTCGGCGAAATAGGGCTTGATTATCATTACGACTTTTCGCCGCGTGATGTTCAACGCAAGCGGTTCCGGGAGCAGCTGGAGCTTGCGAGGAGCGCAAAAAAACCTGTTATTATACATGAGCGCGAATCTACTGCCGACACGCTGGATATCATACGCGATTTCCGTGATCTTACCGGTGTTTTCCACTGTTTCTCAGGCAGCTGGGAGACTGCAAAAATAATACTCGGCATGGGATGGTATCTGTCGTTTACGGGAGTCGTAACTTATAAGAACGCACGCAAAGCTCTCGAGGTAATAGAGAAAATGCCGGCTGACAGAATCATGCTGGAAACCGATTGCCCTTATCTCTCACCTGAGCCGGTGCGCGGCAGGCGAAACAGTTCGCTGAATCTGCCCTACATTGCTGAGAAAATTGCTGCGGTACGCGGCATGTCCATTGAAGATGTAGCTGCACTCACTATGGAGAATGGGAAAAGGTTTTTTGGCATAGGGTAGGTTATTATATTTCTCTGTCGCAGTATATACACCGTCCCGAGTTTTCTGGGGCGGTGGGTTGTTTTAAATATGGCTCCGTTTGTGTGACGCAGGCGGGGTTTTGGCATTTTTTTGCGGAAGTATCGTCCGGTAATAGCTCAGGAGTTTTCCTCGGTAAGTGCATGAAGTCGAGCAGGAGCGCCATTCTGACGAACATTCCGTACCGTGCCTGCTCGAAGTAGGCGGCGCGCGGGTCAGCATCGACCTCCGGCTCGATTTCGCCGTATCTCGGCAGTGGGTGCATTATCAGCATGTCCGGCTTTGCGTTTTTAAGCAGTTCTTTTGTCAGTATAAAAACGCCTTTTAGTCTTCTGTATTCAGCGGAACTGTGAAATCTTTCCCGTTGTATACGCGTCATGTACAGGATATCAAGATCCGGGATGCTGTCCACAAAGTTTTCTGTTTCGATGAGTTCCTGCCCTCGCGCGCGCATCCGGCCAAGCACATAGGTAGGCATCCGCAGTTCCTGCGGGGATATGAGGTAGAAGCTAATTCCCTGAAATATGGATAGCGCCTCGACGATGGAGTGTACCGTGCGTCCGTATTTTAAGTCACCGCAAAGCCCAATGCGGAAGTTCCCTATGCCTCCCCGTTTTTGTGCTATCGTCGTAAGATCCGCCAGTGTCTGTGTTGGGTGCAGATGGCCGCCGTCGCCCGCATTAATGACGGGGACGTCCGAGTACATGGCTGCCGCTGCCGCAGCGCCTTCCTGTGGGCTTCTTATCACGACTGTGTCGGCATATGATGAGACTATTCTTGTCGTATCTGCAAGGGTTTCTCCTTTTGACACCGATGTTCCGAGCGGGTCGGAAAAGCCGAATATGCCGCCGCCGAGACGTTGTGCAGCCGCTTGAAACGAGAAACTGGTGCGCGTACTCGGTTCAAAAAACATCGTCGCCAGTATCTTTCCCCGGCACGATTCAGTGAAGTCGTTCGGATTAGCGATAATTTCGCAGCATTGTGAGTATAAACCATCCCACCACTGTTTTGTCATTTCGCTAAGATTTACGAAATTCCGCATCTGCGCCATACTCCGCCTCCCTTGTTTTAATATATTACAGGTTACAGTACACTGGGTAGCCAAAGAGCATCCGTCTTTGCGGGCTTGCCCCGCAATCCCCTATGGTTATGAGCGAAATTACGGGTTCTTATCTACAAAACTACCGCATCCCATAGTGGATTCCGTGTCAAGCACGGAATGACGGAGGTGGGGCCTGAAGTGTAACTTACAGTATTATACACGCATTGCTGCGATCCTGCAATGCTTGACAAAATTGCAATAAAATGTTAGAATGTTAGTTTACTATTGAGGATGTGAGAGCAATGGCGGTTATTGAAAATGATACTGTACAGTCAAAACCAATTGTTTCATTTGAAAAACAGCGTTCACTGGAGCAGAAACTGACATTTGAATCGGCAAGGGCTGAGTTTTCGCGGCGGAAAGATGTTTTTGGTATCTCACTGATGGCAGAGCTCGGTTTGCTCGATGCCGACAGAGTTTTCACTAATCTCGCTTTACTTATGTCCGATCAATGCTATCATACTATTAAGGTCGCTGTGTTTCGCGATCCGACGCAGATGTTGATAGAAGGGCGGCACGAGTTCAGCAGTTCTGTTTTTAAGCAGATTGAAGGTGTTTTAGGTTATTTTGATTTAGGCGTTGATAAGGATTTGACGTTTGAAGGTTTGCCGCGCATCGATTTCAGCCATTATCCCCCGGCTGCTCTGCGTGAGGCTCTTATTAATGCAGTTATTCATCGCGAGTATGCTATCACAGGCAGCATTTTGATCAAAATCTTTTCCGACCGTATTGAGTTCATTTCTCCGGGCGGCGCTGTAGGAGGGATAGAGGCAGTGGATATTAAAAGCGGGTATGCCGCTTGCCGCAATCCCGATTTAGCTTCCGTATTTTATCGGTTGCAACTTGTTGAGTCTCATGGTACGGGCGTTTTGAAGATTTATGATGCGTATAAAACTTCTTTAGCACAGCCAAAAATTGAAATTACTCCTAATGTTTTCAAGTTGACGCTCCCGAGCATGAATGCTGCCCCCCTGAGCAACACTAAGCTGACGCCGGAGGAGAATGTTATTCGGTTTGTTCTTGAACATGGTTCTATTAACCGTAAGCAAGCGGAGCATATTCTCGGTGTCTCGCAAACTGCTGCAGGGATTGTACTGCGCAGCATGGTGGAGCGAGGAGATTTATCGCGGCAGGGGCACTCGCGGAATATAAGGTATTTTGCCGCGGAGTAGCGAGTACTTGTTGAATTCCGGTTGCAGCATCAAACCTCATCCCGAGTCATGTTTCATCTTTGGAGACCGACATGAGAGAGACAAAGCATATATACTCGCGGTCGAATGGAGTTGCATTAATATCGCGCAGGCTCTGGTGGCATGTGATACAGTATGACGCTGAAATAGGGTCTCTGAAGGAACGTTGATGTCATTTCGATATATAGGAAACGCCGTGATTCCATTCATCACGGCGTTTCTTTTGTGATTGTGTGAAAGATGTTTTTCCTAATCATGCGGCCAAACACTGTTCCCGCCCCTACACGGGCAATTTCACTTAACCTGTTGAATAGCCCTATGGGATGTAGTGTCCCTGAACCAGTGTTGACATATAATAAACCAAATTCTGCAGGTTTGATATCATAAAGTCAAGCGAAGCGTCAAGATCCGGGTAGTAACCTGCTGCAAAGACGGCAGAAAGGGTGCTTTCTGCATCGGCCAGTGCCGCCTTCGCTGCAACAATGGCGAGACTTAATTGCTCGTATGCATATTCATCATCGAAATAAACGTGCTGATCAGCGTAATGATTTAGCGCAAACTCAAAACCTGCTATAGCATCGCCCAGATACATAATGGCAGTATCTATGGCGGATACAAGGGCTTCTGTCTGATTGTCGGCGTCTTCTCTTATGTCCGGTTCTTCGCCGGTATAAGGATCCGCGCTTATATCTGCGTATGGTTCTGAGTCTGGGTTGTATTGATCATAGTCGTTATATTGATCATAATAATCAGTGTCTGTGTATGAAGAATGGGAACTGTCATATTCCGAGTATGTGTCTGAGGCTGTCTCTAAATCCATGTCTGAAGAAGAATCCCAGTCATAGTGGTCTGTGTTATCATTATTATAATAGTTGTCCCAACCATAATAGCTGTCCAAGCTGTAATAATCATCCCAGACGGTAGTTGTTTCATCCATATATAATGAATGAGCGTCTTCGTATAAACCTGCGTATTCAGATGCATCTGTGTCGTCACCTGAATCTGATATCATGTCTGAAGCAGCCTCCTGGTTATAGATGCTGTCCCAATAATACTGTGTCTCCCAGTCAACATATGAGTTCAAGTTCTCATATGCGTATTCATCCGCGTCCGTTTCGAAAACGTCTTCTTCAATTATGTAATCGGTGTCTTCCGGACCATAAATGTTATATTCATCGTCTTCAACTATATCGGACTCATCGCCGTTATTTAAATCAATAAATACGAATTTGACCGAAACCTGCACGTTTGCATCCGACCATGGAATGTCTCCTAACTCGTTGACTACGCCTTCAAAGAAAAAGTATACAGTTTCGCCACTCTCCAGCCAAAACGTATGCGTGTCAATTTCCTTATCGGACAAGGCATAGCTGGTCAAATTATCGTTTTGCATGCAAACTAGCGATATAAATATGTTGTTCCCTACGTCCGGTAAGTTCTCGGAATCCGAAATGGCAAATGTGTATGCATCGGACGTTGTGAAGTATACTGAGTTAAGCGAAACAGGGAGTGGGTGCTCGCTGTGGTTTGTGATATGAAAGTCATCTGAAGACACAAATCCCCATCCGCCGCTTGACGGCAGGAATATTTTGAAAGGCAGCTTGCTGGGCAAATCCAGACTTACTACGCCCGAATTCCCGCTGCCTTCTGCTTGCGGCGCTTCGTTTGTTTGCGGTGCTCCATCCGTAACCAACGCCGTCACTGCCGGCGTGAGCATAAGCAAGCAAATAAGTGCAGCAGCTATAATTATAGCAACGGCCGGTCTGTTTTTATTGCAAAGTGTGTCAATAATTTCTTTCACAGAAACTCCACCTTAAACATACGTACTGCTGTCTTTTCATCCTTAACCGGCCTGAGCGCAACACACCCAAGCCGTAGTATCGATTAGCATTTAGTTCCATAACATTATTTTCGTTTCTTTGTGCTTTTCACTTTAGCATAGTAAGTTAGATGTGTCAAGTGTTTTGTGCTGTTTTGTGCTGTTTGTTTTTAGGTTGATTGATGCGTATTGTTGCGGATTGCCACTGCTTATTTCGGGTCGTTTACCATAGCGAGGATGCCGGATGGGATCATCTGACGGGCGTGGCACTCAATGCTTATATCCGCCTGGGAAACAGAGTGGGTGATCATGCTGCGCGAACCCGCTGCCGCCGTTTTGATTCCCTTTTTCCGGCCAAGTACATTTGACGGCATATCCTTATCGGTGAATTGCGCATAAGGATGCCGGTTGCTGCGATCCTTGTACGGGCGGTGTTCGTGGACAAGGGGCGCCGCGCACTCATAAAAGGGCTGCCCGGATAATAGGGCCATGTACTGGCTCATGGTGCTTGCATATAGCATCCATTTGTCATTTGCAGGCATCATGCCGTATGGGACCAAAAAGTCTTCAGCTCCGATCCCGTCCAAAACGATTAGCGCTGCTTTGTCGCCGTCGTCTAATGCTTCCTCTATCACGCGGCGGACGTCGGTGATGTGTCCGGGCGTTTGCAGCGTGGTATATACAGGCAGCTCGCCGGTCACGTTCGGCGTTTTATACAGGGTCATGCCGCGTATTCCCGCGCGTGAAAACACATATCCGGTCTCCTCAAGCAGTAGAAGTCCGTCAGGCAGCTCGGCGATAAAATCCTCGCCGGCTTGCGGGAAATCTTTCATAAAGTCGTCTCTCGTAACAAGCTTGGTATGGGGGATTTTGCCTACGCTCTCCATCTCATCTTCCGTTGCGTGGAATATGCCGCCATAAGGGAAAGAGCCCATTCCTTGATTGACACGCCCCCTTAGCGAGGTGGGAAGCACTTCCCCAATTATATCGGTCATGCCGCCGGAGCCGACAATTACGGGGACATACCCGGTATATGAGAGAAAATCCTGCACAGAGGAAAAAAGACGGCGGTTCAGCTCTTTTTCATCCTCCGGCGCCGAGGGCACGGTAGACTTGATAAAGTATGGCGTTGCGTATGACAGCATGATGAAATCCGGCTGATTGTAGTCATACAGGGCTTTGCCGACACTTGTCGTCCATTCAATGGAGTCCGGGTTGACTTCACCCGGATATGGCAGGCCGGATATGATCCCGATTACGTCGTCTATTACGGGGTTATCCCAGCTTTCCAGGCTGTCTCCCGTTTCAAAATCAATAACGTCGTGCCAACCGCCTGAATCCAATATGATTTGAGCCATGTTATCATACTTCCTTTCTAAAAACAGGTATGGGCGTTGAGCATTCGGGGCAGCAATCTTTTTGTGCCAGGGCGTCCTTAAAATATCTTGCGCCGCAAGCGCCGATGCTAATGCGCCGGACGACGCGGCAGCCGCATCCGGGGCACACGGTGTCCACCCATTTTGAGCCCGGAAAATTGCTGAAGTAGGTGTATGGCAGGCGTGCCCTTATCGCTTCCGTGAAGCTGATCATCTCAGAAAAATCCCGCGCTTCTTCGTTTGAGCGCTCATGCGTGCGGAAAAGGCGGAATATGTGCCAGGGTATATCAGGATCGACGCTCTCTATAAAGTCAGCCATTTCATGCAGCTCGTCAACCGTCAGTTCCTTGGCGACCGGGGTGACTATTTCAACATGGGCGCTTTTTCGGAAATTTGCAATATTGCGCAAGACCGGCCCAACCGAGGGCAGGCTCAGGCTTTTCTTATAAAAATCGTCAGACATGGATTTCAGGCTCACGTTGATCATGTCCATATTGGCTGCCAGCAAAGCGGCGGACTCCTCGGTCAAAAAGCCGTTTGTGAGGCAGCCGGTCATAAGCCCGGCCTCCCGCGCGCATTTTGAGACCTCGACGACCGAGGGCAGGGCCAGCGTTACCTCGTTCAGGGCAAATACAATGCCTATCGCCATTTGCTGTTTTGCTATAGTAACAAGCTGTCCGGGGGCATATTCGACCAATGAATAATCGCTGTCTTCGATGGCGAGGTGCGAGTTGACGCAATAGTCGCACTTGGCGTTACAGCCCTTCGTTCCGGTCTGAATCACTTGCGCTCCCGGTTCCGCATGGAAAAACGGGAGGTTTTCCATATCCACGCAGTACGGCTCCAAAAAATGAAAAGGCGCGGCTTCAACCACCCGTTTGCCGTCATACACGTAACTTCCGCAGACGCTTTCACCGTTTTCCAAACGGCAGCGCAGCTCACAATAACCGCATGGCATCTCCACAATCTCCTTCCGTTAAGTTCATGGGCAGACAGGCTACCCGCTTAAGCTCTTCGATATTCAACAGGCGCAGGTCCGTTTTATATATTTCTCTGAGGCGGCCTTCTGTGATTATTTCCGTACATTCGCCATACACCAGTTCGCCCCCCCGATCCAAAACGGCGGCTTTTCCGCCCAGCAGGAGCGCATGGTCCGGGTTATGCGTGGTGATGATGACGCCATAACCCCTTGCCGCCAGGGTGCGGATGAGCTGCAAAATACGGTGTTGGTTGCCATAGTCCAGATGAGCGGTGGGCTCGTCAAAGAGGATCGCCTTCGGCTGCTGGGTCAAGGCGCGGGCAATGATGGCCAGTTGCCGCTCGCCGCCGCTGATCTCGGTGTACGGCCTTTCCGCCATGTGGTCGATCGAAAGAAGCCTCAGCGATTCCATTGCCGTTTCCTCGTCTTCTTCCCTCGGTTTTTGCAGTGCGCCGACATGGGGCGCCCTGCCCATCATGGCGAAATGCAGCACGGTATATGAAAAAGAAGGGGTGTGGGATTGCGGGACATAGCCGACGTCCCTTGCGATCTCTCTCGGGGAAAGGGACGACAGCTCCGATCCGGACAGCATTATGCGTCCGCCGCTTGGTTTCAGCAGCCCCGCCATACAATTGAGCAACGTGCTTTTTCCGGCGCCGTTGGGCCCCAGAATTGATAAAATCTCACCTTCGGCAAGGCTCAGGGAGACCCCTCTGAGTACCTGTTGATTGCTGACCGGATAAGTATAATCGACGTCATTGACTTGATATATCATTGCAACCTCATCCTCTGGCGGTAAAGCAGCCAGGCGTAAAAAGGTGCCCCGATGATGCCCGTCAGGATGCTGATCGGCATTTCCACGGGCCCGATGGTGCGGGTCACGGTGTCGACCAGCAACAGGAAAATGCCGCCCAGCAAAAAGGCCGTCGGCATGAGCCTCGAGTTGTTGGGGCCAACGAGCATCCTGCCGAAATGCGGCAGCACAAGTCCCACCCATCCGATAGTGCCGGCAATGCACACGCTGCTGGCCGTGAGCAATGTGGCGCAGACTATGGCCGTGCCCCGGATGCGCCTGACATTGGCCCCCAGGCTTTTTGCCTCCCCTTCACCAAGGGAGAGGATGTCTATCCACCACGAAATCCTGAGCAAGACGATGGCCGGGACGACGATCGCAGGCAAAATGGGTAGCAGCGCAGCCAGCTTGATATAGGAAAAGTCGCCCATAAGCCAATATGTTATGGTGGCAAGCTGCGTCTCGGGGTCGGCCACGAACTTGATGTACCCCATGACCGAGTTGAGCATGCCGCCGACTATTATTCCGCTGAGCACCAGCATGATGTTTGAATCGCTGCGGAGCAGCCTGGGTATGCTCACGGTCAGCCCGACTGCGGCAAGGCCGCCGACAAAAGCAAATAGCTGTATATAGGCGGAGCTCAGGGACGCAAGGATCGCAATAGCCGCGCCTATGCCTGCGCCGGAGGAGACGCCCAGGAAGTCCGGGGATACAAGGGGGTTTTTGAACACGCCCTGATATGTTGCGCCGGATATCGTGAGCGCCCCTCCGACAAGGACAGAGGCAATTACTCGGGGCAGACGCAGGCCCATGACGACGCTTTCCGTCATTGGCGCCCAGTCGCCGCCGGCGCCGATCATCTTTCCAAAGAGGATCTGCAGCGATGCTCCGGGCGTGACCGGGTATTTGCCGACGGTAATGCAAAACACCACCAACGCCAGAAGCATTGCTATCAGTACGAGATTAAGCGCGACCGCTTTCCGCTTTTTTTGTGGGTCCCTCAGGCCTGTTGCATGCTGCTTCATTTAAAATCAGTAGCCTAGTATTTCGGGCGTCAGGTCAACATCGTAGAGGGCTTTATAAAACTCCGCTACGGCCGTTTCCAGCTCCGCCCTGCTGAGTCTTTCGGGATACATCGTGTGCACCATCCACAAAGCTCCCAGGGCAATGCTCACCCCGGGGAACTCCCAGGAGTCCATGTCGCTGCCCACTTGGATGACATTGCCTTCCCTGACGGACTTGAGGTTTGCCCAGGTCCGGTCGCTAAGAATGTCGTCTACTGAGTACTCATTGTTCCAGTTGTTTGTCACGAAGATATAGTCCGGGTCCCAAGCAAAAACCTTTTCAACCCCGACCGTCGTCCAGGCGTCGCCCGTGAAGGTCACTTCCGGGTCGACCGCAGCGCTGTTGATGCCGCCCGCAGCCTCAATGAGCATAGACTGGATCATCTCGGCGTGGGCTACCCTGCCAAGCTCGCTCCCCATGACTATTGCGGTTTTCTTATCTGCTTCCGGAATATCCGCGACAAGGGCCATCGCCCTTTCAAGGGTGTCCGAGTAAATGGCGATCACCTCTGCCGCGCGTTCCTCCAAGCCTAGGATCACGCCCAGCAGGCTAAGGAATTCGACGATGTCTTCGTGGTTCTCCGCAATGACGCCGACGCTGGGGATGCCAAGTTCCTGGACTGATTCAATGGTTTCCAAGTCCGCTGCCCTGTGGAAGAAAATATCCGGCTCCAGCGCGGCGATCGCTTCCAAATCGGGGCGGCCCCTGCCCACGGTTCCCACGTCTTCAATGGCGGGATATACGAACCTTAACAGGTCGTTGGGCATGTTGACCGCGGTTAGTCTATCCTGGGCGCCGAGGACGAATATAAAGCTGCCTACGCCGCCCCATGTATAGCACAGGCTCTGCGGGTTCCGGGGAATCTCGACCTCGCGCCCTGCCATGTCAGTTATGACGAACGTTGGCGATTCGTCTTCTACCGGCGGCGTTTCTTGCGCGGCGGGCGTCTCGCTCGGCGGCGACGGCGGCGGGCTCTGTGCAGCGGGCGAGCTCTGCGCCGCAGGCGTGCTCTGCGTACCAGGCTCGGGCGGAGGCTGCGATGTTTCTCCGCAAGCTGCCAGTGAAACGACCATCAGCACGGCAATCAAAATAGCAATAGATTTCTTCATTTGGTTTTCCTCCTAAAAGTATTCTTTCTTTTGCCCCGCGAAGCCGATCTCGCGGGCTGGGGTTTAACTACTTCGTGCGAAATGAGTTCGCAACACGGCAGAGCGACGCGGGACACCTACGGGGTCCGCTCCCGCCGTCATTCCGGCGACCGCCAGAGCAGCCAGCCAAAGACTGAATGTACACGCTCTGTCAAAACACCGTCGTCCGCCATTGCGAGCAGTTCTTTTTCAACGGCCTTTGTCAGCTCCTCGGTGACCTCATCCGGCGGGGCGATGCTGCTCGCGTGGAAGGATATGAGTTCTTCTGTAATGGGCAGGCTATCCACGCTTTCCTCCTCGTAGCGTGAGAACTCCGGGCTGCAATCCGTCAGCCAGAGGAGGTTGAACAATTCCCGCATGTGGGTTTTGGTGCATTCCTCATCCTCCGGTTTTCCGTATATGCGGTTCATGAGGGCTTTTTTAACGCTGTTGTTTCGCAATATCCAACCATTGTTAAAACAATAGCCCCGGCTCATGGCATGTACTTTTTCAAGGGCTTCCATGTTGCTGAAGGCGGGCGTGATCGATGTAAACACGAGGTCGAATGCTTTATGCCAACCTTCACGTACGATATCCGCCCGGCCCGGAAAGTCGATTGTCTTAAAGGATACATTATCCAGCCCATGCGCCGCGGCATGTTCGGTGGCGTGCTCCAGCATCCGGGCGGAAAGATCGATGCCCATGACAAAGGCTGCGGTTTTCGCAAACTCCGCCACATAGTATCCGGGGCCGCACCCGATGTCCGCCACCCTGTGGTTCTTTTGCAGCAGCCCTTTTTCCTGGAGATAGCGCGAAATTGCCAGCATCCGGGCGTGGCTCGCCTCTTTGCCCTGGGGTCGATCAAAGCCCCTGACCCACAAATCCGCCCGATTATCCCATCCGTCGCGGGTGTGCAGGAACCCGCCCGGCTTGCGTCCGTCAAGGCGGCTTTGCCAACGTTCGATATACATTTTTATCTCAGCGTTCTTGTCCAAAATGCCCCCCACTTTTCTACCCTGAATTCAACCGTAAAAAAAGCCCCCTCCCCCAAAACGCTCGGCATCAAAGTGACTGAAACAATACAACCGCACAAAGGCTGCAAGTCCCGCAAATGTCGCGCGTTTTCGGGGAAGAGGCTCGTCCACCGTTCCCACATAGCATTATTAATCTGTTTCGCTATCAGCGTGCTTTTATTATGCGTCCCCCGCTCTCGTCCAAACCAGGGGCACGTCTTTGCATGATCAGCACGATCTGATGCAATAATCATGGCATTTTACAAGCAAACACGATGCTTTGTCAAGCCTTTTTTTATGTTCGATTTTAATATCCGGTCAGAAGCCTAGCAGGCGGACTGTTGTGGCAAAGAGGAGACATATTGCAACTCCTGCCGCTGTGGGTATTAAGATTGATAGCCCTACCCATTTATAGCTGCCGGATTCTTTTCTGATGGTCAGGCAGGCTGTGGAGCATGGCCAGTGGCATAAGCAAAACAGCATTGTTGATACGGCTGTTACCCAGGTCCACCCGTTTGCTACTAACAGCGCCTTTAGTTCTGTCAATGTATCTAATTCCAAAATTGAGCCTGAGGCTACATATGCCATGATAATGATTGGGAAGACTATTTCGTTTGCCGGGAATCCTAATATGAATGCCAGTAGTATAACTCCGTCGAGGCCAAGCAGTTTGGCGAATGGGTCAAGAAGAGACGAGGAGTAGGCAAGCAGTGTTACTTCGCCAACTGAGATGTTTGCAAATATCCATATTATCAGTCCTGCGGGCGCGGCTACTACTACGGCTCTGCCTAAGACTCGCAATGTCCTGTCAAAGATCGAGCGGATGATTACTTTGCCGATTTGTGGGGTTCGGTATGGCGGCAGCTCAAGTGCAAAAAAGGATGTCTCCCCTTTTAGGATAGTTACTGAGAGAAAGTGTGAAGCTTGAAAAGTAAGAAAAACACCTAGCACAATGACTGCTGCCAGTATTACAGCAGAGAGCAGGGAGTCTACAATTCCTCCCGCGACGCCCACAAAAAACATTGATATTATTGCGATGAGTGTTGGGAATCGTCCGTTGCATGGGACGAAGTTATTGGTCAGTATGGCTATGAGCCTTTCGCGCGGGGAGTCAATGATACGGCATCCGGTCACTCCTGCGCAGTTGCAGCCAAAGCCCATGCACATGGTAAGAGCTTGTTTGCCGCAGGCTTTTGCTTTTTTGAAATGGTGATCTAAATTGAATGCTACTCTCGGCAGATATCCGAAATCTTCGAGCAATGTAAAAATCGGAAAGAAAATGG
>Ga0099364_10010546_pt1 | contig 12698 bp, 16 predicted proteins | sample TergutTh196P3_FD_73070 | JGI IMG/M metagenome (GOLD analysis project Ga0099364, IMG submission 73070) | Microcerotermes parvus P3 segment gut microbial communities from Pointe-Noire, Republic of the Congo - Th196 P3 | ecosystem: Host-associated > Arthropoda: Insects > Digestive system > Gut ... | reverse complement strand
CTACAAATATATAAGAAATTATCAATCAAACCAAATATAACGATTTTAATATAAAAAATAAAATGTTAAAAAAAATGCAACATTCTAACTATCAACCGAAAAAAAATGCTCAATTTATAAGGAGCTAATTAACCGAAATAATTTCATCTACTATAAATCTACTCATGCCGCGCCAAGGCAAGATACCATTATATTCTTTATAACGCAGTTCAACTTGTCTGCCTCCGCAACGCATTAGCGAATCGGCGATAGCTTTGTCTGTTACTGAAAAAGCAAATTCGTTTGATTGTACGCTTCCAACAGCAGCTTTTCCCGAAAAGAAACCGGATTGGATGGTTAAGCCTTCGTATGTTTTGAAAACATAGCCTTTGTATACAAAACGATTCAACTCGCCTGCTTTTACGCCTTCGCCAAATACAAAAAAGAATTTAAAATAAATAAACACAGCAAAAGCTACTGTTACTACCAAACTGCTGATAATAATACCTTTTTTTATGCCGGGATTCATATTTTAACGTTTATTTGATTATTTGTTTTATACTTAATATACATTAATAATATTCTAAGTGTGCTTGTATATATGTAACCTGTTCTATCGATTTTGGATTGTTTATATCAATCATTTCCTTGGGAAGCTTGGGAATCCGTATGGTTGTGCCCACTTCCAAACTATTGGGATCCGACATAATGTCTTTATTAGCTAAGTATATGTAGGACCAAAAAATGTAACTACCATAATACCTTGTCGAATACCAAGCCAAGCGTGTGCCATCGCGCACTGTAACATAGTTCATTTCGTAATCGAACGGATTAAATAAATAAGCCAATGCAGGTAGCGTCTGTTCCGGTTCCGATTGATAATCGGCATATTCGTCTTCTTGCATCACATCGCATTCCGGTATTCTTTCGTCAACCAATGTCGGTTGGTCTTTTTTGAGTATCATTTGATCAATAAAATCGCGATAAATACTCTTGGGAAACAAAAAGTAACAAGCAACAATTCCTGCCAACAGCAGCAACAAAAGAATCAGCAGCACTTTCCAAAAACAGCCTTTCCTTTTCTTTGGTTTTTCTTCTTCGGTATCTATTTCTACTTCCAGTTCATCTTGCAGTTCTTCGATTTTTTTAAAATGCTCTTTATTAGAAGCTTCTGCGCAAATTATTGTTTCGATAACTTCTTCTTTAATAATAATTGGCGCTTCTACCTTAATCTCAATCGGCTCTTTTATAGTGTGAATTTCCTCGTCCGGTTTAACTTCTACATTTATATCCGAAATCAACGAAGCAATTTCTATTGCCTGCACTGACAGGTTTTTTATTGGGTCAATTTTTGGCTCCGACGAAACGGTTTCTGTTTCATTTTCATCGTCAAGATTCACGGTTTCAAGATGTGCGAAAGGCTGATTTACAGCTTCTTTCATTTCGCTATCGGGCGTAAAAACAATTTTGTGATAACCGGCAATTTCTATTTCTTCACCCGTGTTTACATTTACGCTCTTGCGACTTTCATTCCATTGCAGTTTAAACGTGCCAAATCCTTTAACTTTCACAAGTTCGTCTACCAACAATGCTTCTTGAATAATGGCAACAAACTCGCGCCAAAAAAGTTCGGCATCTTTTTTTGTTTCACCGGTTTTTTTAGCCAACCCTGCAACCAAGTCTTGAATATTTAATTTTTCAGTGCTCATTTTCCGGATGGATTTAATTTTTCTTTAAATGTAGGGCTTAACTTGAATGCCAATGCTAATTTTGGCGGCACGAGCATACGCTTTTTTGTAGACGGATTTACCACAATGCGCTCTTCCTTTTTCTGCACTTCTAACGCTCCAAAGCCTTGAAAAGAAATTGAATTTCCTTTGGAAAACTCGTCTTTCATAAAGGAAACCGACGCATTAAGCAGCTCTTCTGCTTGCTTTTGCGTCTTATCCAATCGGCTCGCTAATACTGCTATTAATTCTTTATTGTTCATTTTCAACTGAATTAGTGCGCTATATTAGGAATTATTTTTGAAAAAAACAAGAATTATATGATTTTTCCGTATAAATCTATTTCTTCAGCACCTGTAATTTCAATATCGTAGAAATTTCCTATCAAGATTTTAATAGGAGATTGCGGATCAAGCCCGCAATGACGTGGTTTTTCGATTAACACTTCGGGATCCACTTCGGGCGAATCGAACTCCGTGCGACCAATAAAATAATCGGATTCTTCGCGGTCAATCATAATTTTTAATGTTTTTCCGATTTTTTGTTGATTGATTTCCAGCGAAATATCTTGTTGCATCAGCATAATTTCGTCTAAACGCGCTTGCTTTGTTTCTTCGGGAATGTTGTCTTTGTAATGTAAATTAGAATAAGTGCCGTCTTCATCGGAATAAGCAAAGGCACCCATTCTTTCAAAACGCGCTTTTTCGACAAACGTTTTCAGTTCTTCAAAATCTTGTTCCGTTTCGCCCGGATGTCCGGTCATTAACGTAGTGCGCAAATGAATACCGGGCACTTCGATGCGGATTCTCTCAATTAAATCGTACGTTTCGGCTTTTGTAACATTTCGGCGCATTAGCTTCAACATATTATCGCTAATGTGCTGAAAAGCAATATCCAAATACTTGCACACATTTTCGCGTTCGTTCATTACGGGCAATATATCGAAAGGAAATTTTGCCGGATAAGCATAATGCAAACGAATCCACTCCACGCCTTTCATATCGGAAAGTCGCTGTGTTAATTCTGCTAATTTCAACGATTTATATAAATCTTGACCGTAAAACGACAAATCTTGCGCAATGAGTTGAAACTCTTTTACACCTTTGGAAACCAACAGCTTTGTTTCTTCTACAATATCTTCCATCGGGCGCGATTTATGTTTTCCGGTAATAATCGGAATAGCGCAATAAGAGCAAGTGCGACTGCAGCCTTCGGAAATTTTCAAGTAAGCATAATGATTAGGCATAGTGAGCGTGCGCTCAAGTCGGAGTTCTTCGTAATAAACAGAGCCTAACTCTCGCACAATATTTTGGTAATCGAATTTACCGTAAAATTTATCAACTTCGGGAATTTCTTGCCCAAGTTCCTCCAAATATCGCTGCGACAAACAACCCATTACAAACAATTTGTCGATTTTTCCTTTTTTCTTCAACAACGCAAAATCAAGAATAGTATTAATACTTTCTTCTTTTGCGTCACCAATAAAACCGCAGGTATTGATGATTACGATTTTGCCTTTTGGCTTTTCGGGGTCGTGCGCAACGTTAAATCCATTTGCTTCAAATTGTCTGATTACAAATTCGGAATCAACGAGGTTTTTTGAGCAACCGAGAGTTATTAAGTCTATAGTGTTTTTGGACATAAATTGCTACATTTTAAGACATTTCTAAAAATCTCCAAGCCGGCACAACCTCTATTTCCAAATTGCCGTGATAGATTGTATCTTGTTGATTTGCTGTAATTATTGTGCCTTTTGTGAATTTAAAATAATTCATTGCATCAAGCAAGCCGTTTATTTCACGCTCTTCGTTGTCATGGTTAAGTTCCCAACAAACTTGTAAAAGATTTTTTGCTTTACCATTTTCGAACTGCACAAAATCACAGTCTCGGTTGTTTTCATTGAAATAAAACAATTCTTTCGTTTGTCTGCGAAGATGCACAAATATCATATTTTCAAGAAAATAACCATAATTTTCTGTTAGCAGAATGGCACCTGCGCGAATCAATCCCATGTCTGAAACATACACTTTTTTAGGCGACAGCATTTGCGATTTTGCCGAATACGAAAATTTTGGCAACAGCGAAATTAAATATGAATTTTCAAAATACGAAAAATATTCGAGTACCGTTGTAGAAGATTTAACTCCTGCAACGTCAGTCAATTTGCTTGGCGAAGTCAGTTTTGCCGCATTAAAGAACAAATAAGAAAGCAAACGTTTGACAGATGAAACATCTTTAATGCCGTAACGTACAGCAATATCGCGGTAAAGAATATCGTCGATAAGCATTTTGAGTGTTTCCGGATTTTCATTTTTGACAAATTCCGGAAAACCGCCTATGTGCATATATTTTTCGAGGCTTTCAAGCGAAGGTATCAGATTTTTGAAAGCAACAAATTCGTTGAACGAAAACGGAAAAAGTTCCTTAGTAATGTGTCGCCCTGTAAGTTTTGTGCCCAATTCGCGACTAAGCAATGAGGCATTTGAGCCTGTGATGATGACCTTGAAATGTTGGTCTAATTTTTGTCTAATATAAAGTTCCCAGCCTTTTATTGATTGAATTTCGTCGAAAAAAAGCAGTTTTTGCTCTGAGCGTTCGATAACTTTGTCAAGCAAGACAAAATCTTTTATTTGAAAATCGTACAAACGAACATCTTCAAAATGCAAATAGAAGAAATCTTCGTTTTTTTGCTGCAAATACTGGTGCAAAAGCGTACTTTTTCCGCAACGCCGAATACCCGAAATAATTAAAGCGTGCGACTCAAGATTGGGTAAAAAATCCAATGTTTCGCGCCTAAAACCGCTATCAGAAACCAATAACATTTCTTTTTGCGTTTTTGCAATATCTTCTATTTCAGATAGTTTCATTGCCGTTTTATTTTACTTCATTTCAAATGATATATTTATTTCATTTGCAAAGGTATAAATTATTTTGAAATAAAAAATATATTGAGAGATTTTTTATTTGATTTTGAAAAAATCAGACTATCCAAACAACGAATCCACAAACGCTTTTTTATTAAAAACCTGCAAATCCTCCATTTTTTCACCTAAACCGATGTATTTTACAGGAATTTTAAACTGGTCGGAAATGCCGATAACAACGCCGCCTTTGGCTGTTCCATCAAGTTTGGTAACAGCAAGCGCGTTTATTTCTGTGGCTTTGCTGAATTGCTTTGCCTGCTCAAAAGCATTCTGACCGGTAGAGCCATCAAGCACCAAAAGAATTTCATGCGGCGCATCGGGAATTATTTTTTGCATCACATTTTTTATTTTGGTAAGCTCGTTCATCAAGTTTACTTTGTTGTGCAAACGACCGGCGGTGTCTATTATCACGATGTCGGCATCATTGGCTTTTGCAGAGGCAACGGTGTCGTAAGCCACCGAAGCCGGGTCGGCGCCCATTTGCTGTTTTACGATTGGCACACCAACTCGTTCCGACCAAATAACCAATTGGTCAACAGCGGCAGCGCGAAACGTATCGGCAGCGCCAAGATATACTTTTTTACCGGCTTTATTAAATTGATGCGCCAATTTGCCGATAGTTGTGGTTTTGCCAACGCCATTGACACCGACAACCATAATCACGTATGGTTTTTTATCGATAACGAAATCGAACGAATCGGCATCAGTTACGTTATTTTCGGAAAGCAACGAAGCAATTTCTTCTTTCAAGATATTATTCAGTTCTGCTGTGCCGACATATTTATCGCGCGACACGCGCTCTTCAATGCGTTCAATAATTTTCAACGTGGTATCAACGCCCACATCTGAAGAAACTAATACTTCTTCAAGTTCATCAAGTACATCGTCATCTACTTTCGACTTGCCGGCAATGGCGCGCGACAGTTTTGAAAAAACACTTTCTTTTGTTTTAGATAATCCTTGGTCCAAGGTTTCTTTTTTCTCTTTGGAAAAAAAATCAAAAAATCCCATAACTATATAATTTCAGATTCAAAATTTAAAATTCAAGATTGGCTAACATTCAAACACACAGAAAACATAATTTTATGCTTAGCTTTGCCAAGAATATTGAATTTTAAACCTTGAATTAATTTAATTTCAGATTTCAAAGATACAATATTTTTTGCAATTTTATTTGATTTTTGCGTCAATCCGGTTATATTTGAAAAATTTTGGAAAAATTATCCGAAATATTAAAATATAATCAATGAAAAAACAAATTTCACTAATCATTTTAGGCTTATTAGCCATCAGTTCAGCATTTTCTCAATCTTCGGTTTGGGAAATAAATAAAAACGGCAACACACTTTATTTAGGCGGAAGCGTGCATCTGTTGCGGGTAGAAGATTATCCGTTGCCGAAAATGTTCGACAAAGCATTTGAAAAATCTGATGTATTGATTCTCGAAGCCGATATAGCGCAATTGGAAAATTTTGAAGCAGCACAAAAAATAATGGCACAAGCGATGTTGCCCGTCGAAGAAACGTTGCAAACTATTCTTGATGAAGAAACATTCAAATTATTGGGAACAAAATGTGCAGAACTTTCATTACCGTTAGAAAGTTTATTGAAATTTAAACCTTCGATGGTTACAACTGTTTTAACGGCAATGAAAATGCAGCAAATGGGATTCACGCCGCAAGGCGTTGATATTTATTTTTATGCCAAAGCAAAAGAGAATGATATGAAAATAGATTTTTTGGAAAGTATTGATTTTCAAATAAATCTTATGGTAAATATGGGCGAAGGTTTTGAAAATGAATTTGTAAAATATTCGCTCAAAGAATTGGATAATATTCAAGCTGAAATGGACAAATTAATTCCTGCTTGGCGTAACGGAACATCAAAATATATTTCTTCGATGTTGACAGAAATGAAGAAAACATTTCCATCTGTTTATAAATCAATGATTACCGACCGACACGAAAATTGGCTACCTCAAATTGAAAAGTTTTTAACCAATGAACCGGTAGAATTTGTCGTTGTAGGCGCGGCACATTTACACGGAGATGATGGCTTGCTGACGGAACTAAAAAACAAAGGATATACGGTTAAACAATTAAAATAAATATATTATGGAAAAGAATTTGTATGTGCGCAGAAACAGCTCAAGGCTCGTATCGGGATTAATTTTAATCTTGATTGGAGTTTTTTTGGTCGGAATCAATGTAGGATTAGTACCGGGCAACATCAATGAAGTTATTTTTACATGGCCCACGTTTATTATTATTTTAGGGATAATCGGCTTGTTTAATAAAAATATTTTATTCGGATTGATGTTATGTTTTACCGGATCATTTTTTCTCATTCCACATCTTGCGCGGATAATACCCGATATTTTTTATTGGGTTGGTGAAAATTTTGTATCTACTTATTGGCCCGTATTGTTGATTTTATTGGGTATTATTCTAATTATTTATTGGTTAAAACCAACGAAGGAATATGTTTTTTATCGCGAATGGGAGAAAAAGAAAGTGTACAAACAGAAGAAAAACAGTGCTTTTTCGAGAAGTGCAGTCTTTGGAAGCGGAAAAGACGTTGTGCTCGACGAAGAGTTTAAAGGTGGTGAAGTAACCGCTGTGTTTGGCGGCATTACGCTTGATTTGCGCAAAACATCTTTGCCCGAAGGCGAAACACGTTTGGAAGTGAGTGCCGTATTTGGTAAATTTTTAGTGCTTGTGCCCGAAACGTGGTATGTGGAATCGCACTTGGATTCGGTTTTCGGCGATTTTCAAGACAACAGAATTTCCAGTGAAAACATTGATAAATCGCGCAAATTGATTATCGAAGGAGATTGTGTGTTTGGCGGCGGAGAGTTGAAGAATTAAATTTCACCTGTCATTCCGACACGGAATCTCCTCAAATTAAAAGATTGCGGGTCAAGCCCACAATGACAAAATAAAAAAGGCTGTTAAAAAAACAGCCTTTTTTTTATCTTAATTTTCACAATATTATTTTGCGAAAAAATCTTTTACTTTTTCGTTATGTACGATTTCCTCGTGGAATATGTATGCTCCTGTTTTTGGAGATTTTATCATTTTGATAACTTTTGCATACGCACGTCCTTCACCTTTTTGTAGAGATGCTACCGCCTTCTTTGCCATGGTTTATCTTATTTTATTTCTTTATGAACTGTTATTTTTTTCAAAATGGGGTTGTATTTTTTCAACTCCAAACGGTCGGGTGTATTTTTTCTGTTTTTGGTAGTAATATAACGAGAAGTACCCGGCATACCGCTGTCTTTGTGCTCTGTGCACTCCATTATTACTTGGATTCTGCTTTCTTTACTCTTTTTAGCCATTTTAGTATCTCTCCTTTATTATGCGGTTAAATGTCCTTTTTCTGCTGCACTTTGCAATGCTGCATTCAACCCGTTTTTGTTAATTGTACGCAATCCGTTTGCCGATACATTTAATGTAATCCAGCAATCTTGCTCAACCCAATAAAATTTGCGTGTAAACAAATTGATATTGAATTTTCTTTTTGTCCTTCTCTTTGAGTGGGAAACATTGTTTCCTACCATTGCTTTTTTTCCGGTAATTTGACAAATTTTTGACATATCATTATTCTTTATTTCTACGTTTTTTAAAACAGAGTGCAAAATAACGACATTAAAATTGAATTTCCAAATTTTTATTTGACGAAATTTCAGAAAATTACAAAAAACATAATCATGCCTCTTTCTTTTTGCTCAACAAAAGGTAAATGATTGGCAAAATTCCGCCTGTGTTGATAAGCGCAATGCAAATAAACCACGCTATTTTATTGTTTTTAGCTGCTTTCCACATGCCAATTAATTTCCAAATCAATTCCCAAACGAAAAGAATTGCCAAAACGAATACGCACCAACCGGGCACTTGTTCAAATAATGTAATATTCATATTTTTAAGTTTTAAATTACGTTGTAAATATACAAATTTTATATCAAATCATAACAAAAATTACAAATAAGCAATCAATAAAATTTCAATGATATATTTTTGCAACCCGCTAAAAAAATCCCATAGGGATTATAGCTCGGTAGAAAACGGACATAATTCGAAACGCAAGCCGTAGGTTTGCGACCAGAGCAAGCAAGATTACGTACCTAACAGCACGCTATTGTGTGTGGCATACATTTTCTACCGAGCTAAAATGCCTAACGGCATTCAAATGCGTCAATAGTTATTAAATACTTTCCAGTGTTTTACTATTTGTAGTTTTTGTCAAATGAATTATTTTTGTCAGATGAATTTTGCTGATTATTATTTTTCGCGCTACAATGCTCAACCGACATTGTTTGAAAATACGCCCAAGTCAAACGTTGGAATAATCGTAGTTATTCCTTGCTATGATGACTTTTTTGTTTTCGACACGCTTCAATCGTTGGAAAAAACAAATCCAACGGAAACCGATGTGGAAGTAATCATTGTGGTGAATTCAGGCATCAACACTCCGACAAACATCGTACAAAAAAACAACGAAATTTATACGGAATTAAAAGCAAGAAGCGAATTGGATTTTTACAAAAGGGTTACGTTATTGCCTGTTATTATCGAAAATATTCCAAAAAAAATCGCAGGCGTTGGATACGCGCGAAAAACGGGAATGGACGAAGCGGTAAGAAGATTCTCAGCGATTGACAAACCTGACGGTATTATTGTGTCGTTAGATGCTGATTCGTTGGTAAGCAAAAATTATTTCACAGCTATCGAAAACCATTTCTGCCAACATCCGAAAAACGGAGCTTTTACGTTTCAATTCCAACATGATTTTAATCCGTCTTTTTACTCGAAAGAAGAAATCGAAGCTTGTACATTATATGAAATATACTTGCGATATTTTCGGTTGGCGTTACTCACAACAGCGTTTCCATATTGTTTCCACACCATCGGTTCTTGCTTTGGCGTAAAAGCTTCGGCATATATTAAAGTTGGCGGAATGCCTTGCAAACAAGGCGGCGAAGATTTTTATTTTTTACACAAATTAGCGCCAATGACTTCCATTGGCGAAGTGAAAAAAACATTGGTTTTTCCTGCTCCTCGCCTATCCGACCGAGTTCCGTTTGGTACCGGTCCGAGTGTGAAAAACATTATCGAAAATAATCATTATTATGTTTATAATTTCGAGCTTTTTACTGTGTTAAAGCGATTTTTTGACGCTCTTCAACAATTGGCGAATGCGGAAAAAGTAGATTTATCAATTATTCCAAAAGAAATTATTAGTTTTGTAGGAAAAGAAAAATTATCAACCATTATTGACGAATGCCGTAAAAATGCAAAACCGGGGAAAAACCTCGCCAAAAGATTGTTTTCAAAATTCGACGCTTTTTTTATTGTCAAATTTCTAAATTCTTTTGATGCCGAAAGTGATTATCCGCCTATGGACGTACTTGAAGCGGCGGCATTGTTGTTGAAACATTACAAGATAATAGAAATCGACGATATTTATAGTACGATGTTGAAGTTAGACTACGAATAACAGTACATTTCCCACAAAGACACCAAGTTCATTAAGAAAATCTTGTATTCTTTGTGCCTTTGTGGAAAAGTTTAAACACCATAATTGAGCAAATCATTTTATTTTCCAACGCATCATATTCGTCGGCTTGAATTTGGATATAGTTTTCAAAAAGAGAACTTTTTTCGGGATATTTGGCTATCAATTCATTGCATCTTTTTTGTATGCTTTCAAATTGTTCTGTATATTCTTCATTGTTTGCTACGCCTATAAATTCATCAATCAATTCCATTTTTGCCTGCTCAACTTGCTTTAATAATTCTCGTAAAGGCAATACGGCAGGATGTTGATATTCGCTTGAATCTTCAATATAAGCATCATTAATAATGATAATTCCTTTTTCTGTCAAATGCTTTGAAAGCGCTGTCAATGTTGCAAAATAATCGCCAAAAACTTGCCCGATAGCACCTAACACAATAACATCAAATTTGCCTAACTCGTTTATTTTCTCGCGAATATCACCAACTTCAAACCGACAAAGTGCATCTACGCCGTATTCTTGTGCTTTTTCTTTTGAAGTTTCGATAAATTCGGTAATACCGTCTATTCCCAAGCAATTGCAATTCAAGGTCGTCGCCAATTTTACGGAAGTAGCGCCCTTTCCACAACCTAAATCCAAAATTTGCAGATTGGCAAGCGGAGTCGAACCACAATGTTTTTGAACAAGGTTTATCACAATTTCGGGCGGTGTTCCAAGATCCCAAAAATCTTGCATCATGCATGGCAAAAAAGGAACAATCGCCGTATTCTTGTCAAAGTCCATTGCTGTTGCAATGCTTTCTTCTAATGTTTTCATTTTTTTAGTTTTTCATTTTCTGTTTTGGGCACAAGTTTGGAAACTTACGCCGGTATGAAAATCAAGATTCAGATATTTTCTTTTTACTAAAAAACAAGTGGTACATATTTATACACACTATTATGGCATTAGCAATTACCACCGGATAAGCGGATATAAGAATACCGTAAATGATAAAACACACACAGCCGACACTATTTATCAACCGCAACTTAAATATATCCTTAAACAAAAACGAAAGTACAAGGAAAGCCGGCGCTAAATACCCGATAATTTCTATTACAACATTATTTGGCATAATATTACATTATTTTACTTTCAACATTTCATTAATTTTATCTGTCAATTCCTTTTCAAAAACCTCTTTGCTGCCACCTTTTGTATATCTGCGCACAATGTCCGACACATCAACTGATGTTTCTTTATTTTTCTTGTCGGTTGCTATCAACACTACGGTTTGCGCTTTAGCATTGCATTTTTCTACCAATGCTTTGTTGGCAGCGTCTGCCATTGCTACTTGCTTGAAAGCAACGTTTTTTCCCTTGAAGTTTTTCTCGATAACTCCTTTTACATCAGCTTCCAGCGTGTTGCAAGCTCGCGATTGGCAACAGCCCATTTTTGCTTTGAAATATAGCACTTCAACACTATTTTTTTGTGCATACAATCCGCTAACGACTATGCTGAATACAAATAAAATGATTGTTTTTTTCATTGTTGTAAAAAATTGATTTGTTATATAATGTTACAAACTTAACTAAAAAATCGGAATCTCTAATTTTTTAATTATTTTTGAAGCATAAAAATAAAACAAAATACAACGTTGAATTGTTTTTAAAATCAAAACACACATAAATTTTCAACTTAATATGAAAGAAAACACAAAAGAAAATTGGTATGCTGCTGATGTCGAAGAAGTTGTAAAACTGATAGACACCGACAGTATTAACGGGCTTTCGGAAAAAGAAGCCACAGAACGCCTGCAAAAGTTCGGGAAAAATCTTTTGCCCGAGAAAAAGAAAGAAAGTAAAATCATAAAATTTCTCAAACATTTCAATGATATACTTATTTATATTCTTTTTGCGGCGGCAATCGTTACTTTTTTCATAAAAGACTATGTCGATACCTTTATCATCTTGCTTGTTGCGGTGGTAAACGCTTCGATAGGCTTTTTCCAAGAGAACAAGGCAGAAAAAGCATTGGAAAACATCAAGAAAATGCTTTCGCTCAAAGCGCAAGTTATTCGTGGCGGCATACGCATGGAAATCGACGCGGCAGATTTGACCGTAGGCGATGTGGTATTTCTCAGTCCGGGCGATAAAATTCCTGCCGACTTACGTCTTATCAAAGCCGACAATCTGCGCGTAGAAGAATCGGCGCTGACAGGCGAATCCGTTCCTACGGAGAAAAAAATAAACGCTCTGCCCGAAGGAACCGAACTTGGCGACCGTATTAATATGGCATTTTCGGGCACAACTGTAAGTGCGGGCACCGGAATGGGAATCGTGGTTGCTGCAGGCGCAGATACAGAATTGGGCAAAATAAACCAAATGATGTCTGATGTTCAACCACTCACAACGCCATTATTGAAACAAACCGCCAAATTCGGTAAAGTAGTTTCTGTCGTTATTGTGGTGGGCTCTGCGTTCGTGTTCCTTTTTGGCTATTTCTTCAGAAGCGAAGTATATACAATCCAGCAACTTTCGATGTCAGTTATCGGCTTGGCAATTGCCGCCA
>Ga0099364_10010545_pt1 | contig 12702 bp, 11 predicted proteins | sample TergutTh196P3_FD_73070 | JGI IMG/M metagenome (GOLD analysis project Ga0099364, IMG submission 73070) | Microcerotermes parvus P3 segment gut microbial communities from Pointe-Noire, Republic of the Congo - Th196 P3 | ecosystem: Host-associated > Arthropoda: Insects > Digestive system > Gut ... | reverse complement strand
TCCAAATTAAAAACTATATTACCAAGCTTAGCAGATGAAATATTGCCGGAAACATCTCGAAGAATATTTGTAGCAGTACCTGTATTCCTTCTTCCAAAAGCAACTATATCATAAATATCTATACCCCTTATTATTCGATAACTATAATTAGCTCCCATGATATCGTCTGAAAGAACTAATATTGTATCATCGATACAGTCTACTATAGAAGCAACAGCAAATCCCGACCCGCTTTGTTCTGCCAACACCACATCTCCAATATTAACCTGAGATGTAAATAATGCATTATTATCCAAAAGTAAATTCTCTTGAAGCTTGGTAGTTAATGATGATCCAATTCCCCCTATTCTGCCGGCAAACCTTCTATATACCCCAAATTCATCATCATTGGTTATACCAATACTATGGCTTAAAGTAATTTTGGCATATGATGTCAAACCTGACATACCAAACTCAAAATCAACCACATATGCATAATGATAATCACCGGAACTTATATTAAATATTACATCTCCTATGCTAATACCTGAAATGGCAGGAGATGTTGAATAAATTTCTGTTCCCGTACTTGAAAATCCAATAACATTACCATTGGCAAAGCCCGAAGCAGAAAATCTTAAAAGTGCATATTCTACACTCGCCCCGCTTAATTTTCCATCCGGTTCACCAAATGTATAATCTGAATGATTAGGGGAAAAAGATATTTCAGAAAGTAAATCTTCTATATCTACAGATCCAAGCCCTGCATTAAATTGGTTTACCGAAACAGCGAAATACCCATCTTGTAATCCCAGCGTGCGAAAATTTGTATCGTAATCATAAACTAAATTTGAAACCCCATATTCTTCCATAGTAACAGAATTCGATGTCGATGTATGAGTTGAAGGACTTACAAAATCTAATGAATCACTATAAACATCGTTTACTATACCACCGTAAACCATAGTCGCAGAAGGAAGACCATAACCCGAACTACGTCCAAAAGTTAATCCTCCACCTGATAGACTGTTTACACCCGACCAATTCCCAACATTATAAAAATTAGAAGGCGAGCCTTGTGCATATTTAAGATACTTAACAAAAAATCCATTTCCACTATCAGACATCGCAACAACAGCTCCACCTAAACCATCACTAAACGCTTTTAGTTCGTTTACAGAACCGGAATGAAACGAAGCTCCATTAGAACCGGAAGTTAAAGCCCCACTTTCAGAAATCATTTGAAACATAGTCTCCGAATCATTCTTCCAAAACAAATATTCAACTCCCACACCTCTTGTATCTATAGAGCTTAATGAATTTAAATATGATATATTGCCCGACCTTGCGATAGGGGTATCGTCATACGACAATAATGGTACCCTTGTAATAAATGAGCCTATTTCAACATTGGCAGTTACAGAATTTCTTGAAGAATTTATTCTAAAATAATATCTGGTATTATGATTAAGCCCTGTCAATTCTACTCTATGAACTTGTAAAACATCTCCACCTGCATCTTGAACTTCTTGATTTAAATAAGCAGTTGAAGTGCCATAGTCTACAAAATTTGAACTATCTTCAGACGGCAATGAGGTTATCCAGTTTATAGTAGCCTGATTATCGGTAATATCTGATACCCAGTGATACATTATCCTATAAATTGGTACTGGAGGTTCGACTATCACTGTTTCAGATTCAACAGTAAAAGATGATGAAAACGGCTCTAAAAAATTATCAAAAATATCTTTAACGGTATTGTTTATACTTATAGTGTAAGTTGAACCATGAGAAAGATTTGTAATCGTTAATCTATAATGCCTTGGTAAAATTTCTATAGGAGTACCCGAAGCAACATTTGGGCTTATAGTAAACGACGATGAATTTAAAGTAGTAGAATCCATATCATGAGTAAAAAAAACATCAATATGACTTATCCCAATGCTTACATCAGACGCATTATGAACAGGACTTATTGCTAAAACCTGCGGTATATTGGAAACTATACTCGAAGCTGTAGTAAATATTGCTGTGTACTCATCATCCAATAAGTTACCGTCTTCGGCAACTATTGTTTTAGTAATATCTACAGTATAATTTGTATGCGGATTTAAATTGCTGTTAAATGTTATACACAAGACTCTCTTATTATCTAAGAGAACTCGAGTAAAGCTTGGAACACTTACAGTTGTTGCAGATATTGATATAGAAGAATCGATTGTAGTTTCATCCACAGGTTTATTAAATATAATAAAAATTTGGGTATCTACCGGTACAGGCACAGAATTCGCATCATTGAGAAAATTAGGATAAATGCCTTCTATTCTAAGAGCTAATACTCCCGGAAGTTCCTCAGGATCAGGTTCTTCAATATCTCTTGGCACCACAGTAGGAGCCACACCTGAACAACCTGTTATGAACAAAAGTGTTACAAAAAGTAAAAAGCTATTTTTTAGTAAATTTTTCATTTTAATAATCTCAATTACAGCCATTATGTCTCGCTCAATTATAAAAAACCCATAATTGTATAATATACTAATCGGTTTACAATATGTCAAGATTGATTATTATATGTTTCAAAAATACTTTTAAATGCATTTGCTCGATCAATGCAGGTGAGACATAATAACCGATTATACAACTTAATGAATATACACAGGCTGATATCCGCTTATTTTACTCAAAGATGTATAATCTATATAGTTAGACAGATTCACAGGATAATAGTTGTCTTCTTCATCTTTACCAATTCGTATAAATCCAAGCCGTACATAGTATTCACCCTCACCGTTCAAATCTGCCGGAGATAAACTTATACTTACAGATTTTGTGTCGGGTGAACCCAGTGAATATATTGTTCTAAAAAAATGCGATGAATGCGATGAAGATGTATATAAATTATAACGAGCAGCAATAACCTCATAAGTTCCAAACTCGTTCCAAGGTTCTAATATCATATAAATTTCATGGCCGGCAAAGCCCTCTTCACCTGAAACTTTTTCGGTCCATGATATATTTAATGATTCTGCCGATTCATCATAATAGACATTTATAGAGAAACTCGCTCTATTCATGATAGCTCCTTCAAAACTGTCCATCACATAAGAACACCCGATAGAGCTAATAGATAAAAAACATATTGTTAAAAAAATCATTCTCATTTTCATACTACCAATCATGTAATTTTAACGACAAATATAGATCCACCTGTATAACAGTCTTACCTGTAGTCTCTATAAGTCTTTTAAGTTCATTAGAATTATTATGCGAAAAGGTAAACTTAATCCCGGAAGATATAAAGTTAGGGTCCATTACTCCAAAATCAAAAGATCCAAAGAACCCATCAGCCTGATACTTGTTGAGTACAGTATGGACAGGTATAGCTTCATCCCAATATTGGCTATAACCTGCTTCTACTATAAATTTCCAAAGAGGCATCTTATTTAAAAGATCTGTTCCAATAGCTGCCCTTACTTCTTTAACCGGCCTCAAATTAAGTTCTTCGCCTGTTATCTTTTCAATGAGTTTTTCAGATGGATGTTGAAATGCCATATAGTAGTTTACATAGCAGCTATTAGCAAACTCTTTCTCAACCAATAAAGTAAACAATGTTAATTTGGCACTATCTCTTTCATCGAGTTCGGTCTTGTTGGTTTTTACCCATACCGAATCATAAGGTGCATCATTATACATTGCCAATCTTTTAACACCCAATGTAAGATCGGGAATAAACCAAGGCAGCTCGCCGCCAAAAAAAACATAAGCCTTAGTGGGAGATATGCTTATATCAAATGTCTCAAATCTATTGCTTTTTACCAGAAAATTAAAATTCATAAGTGAAAATAAATTAGAGGCAAAAAACCAGTTCGTTTTTGCAGTAGATGAACCAAAATAACTCATAGTTCCATCATCCCGCGGAACAACAGCATTGTTTACAAGTATTCCGGTATGTGCATGAATATATGTTCTCCAAAAAAAAGAAACTGCAAAAATATCATCAAAAAATTGAGTGAATTTATAATCTGTAACAGATGAATTTCCGGCATCTCCACGTTTTACACTAGCTGATTTAGTTAATCCATAATGATAGCCGTAGGTTGAAAAACCAAGCAAGAAATTTGGCTTCTTGCGATAGCCAACAATATGGCTGGCATAAAGATCGCTGATAATATCACTATCGACAACATCATCATTATCAATATCGCTATCAATATCAGCATCTGTATCGATATTAGCAATAGTCGTAATAGTTCTATTAGTGTTAGCATTAGTATTACTTTTAGACCTCAATGGAAACAAATAAGCAAGTCCGCCATAAGTTCGCACAAGACGCATATCTTCAGGATGCTTTTCGCCTGTTTGACGGTTTGTTGTAAATATCTGAAAATCGTTAACCCAGTTTAATGTTCCAAACATATCAAAAGAATACCTGTTTTCTTCTATAAGACTCCAGCGTTCAATAAAAAGGTCTTTAACGCTGGAGCTGCGATTTACCGCATTGTGTAAAGTCGATGCCTCATATACAGAAGCAAACGATGAGGCACTATAAAATAAAAGTATGATAAGTAGAAATAATCTCATTGCATTAATTAGACCATAGTATTGTAAAAAAAGTCAACTAAAAAAATTAGTGTTATATTACCTTAAAATACAACAAAGCCAAAATCAAGACACCCACACAAATGCGATAATAACCGAAAAGTTTAAACCCATGCTTTTGAAGATATGCAATTAATCCCTTTATGGCAATAGCAGATACTATAAAAGCTATCAAATTTCCTAATAATAAAATTTTTACATTTTCGACCTCAATTTTATCGTAAGTTTTAAATAGTTTAAATACCGTAGCCCCAAACATGGTAGGTACTGCTAAAAAAAATGAAAATTCTGTGGCTGTTTTTCTGCTTAATTTTTGTGTTAATCCGCCTACTATAGTAGCTGCCGAACGCGATACTCCGGGAATCATGGCAAGTACCTGAAAAAATCCGATTTTTATGGCTTTTGGATAAGTTACTTCATTGTTTTGTTTAGATTGATTGCTAAATAATTTATCTACAAAAATGAGTATAAATCCGCCCAATATCAATGCTATTGCTACAACTAATGCACTACCCAATAGTGAGTCTATGTAATCATTGAATAAAACTCCAATTATTGCCGCCGGTAAAAATGCCACAAATAGCTTATAATAAAAACTTAATGTTTGAAAAAATCGTTTAAAATATAAAACTACAACAGCGAGTATTGACCCAAATTGAATGCATACTGTGAATAATTTGATAAATTCGTCGATTTCGATACCCAATAATTTTTCGGTAATAATCATGTGACCGGTTGAAGATATGGGAAGAAACTCGGCTATTCCCTGTACCACGGCTATTATAACAACTTGTAAGTAATCCATAGGTTTTACTTTTTCACCCCCAGTTTTCTATAAGCATATACCATTTTCCCATCGTCCCATATATTTATTTCCATAATAGAAAAGCAAGAGCTCCCTGTCCATGCCGTAGACCATTTTCCAATTGACCTATATATTCCTGCTCATGTCTTTTGCCGTCTTTGTATTATCCTACATATTTTCCCTTATTCGGATATGTTTTTGTTATAATTGTAGTGTGGCAACTTACACTGTACCACACCCCTTCTTTACCTTTTAAGAGTTAAAGGGTTAAATAATTAAAAGGCCCGAATAGCACGAACCATACCCATACTGTACTTGAGGTAGCTGTAACTACAATCACAGCCAAAACTCTGAGCCCATGTTGAATCACTATTATCCTCCGATGAAGACCAATACCATTCATTAGTAAAACTACCATAAACATGCCTTCGCTCACATAATTGATTGAGTTCATCTCTACTTGGCAAAAACCAATCGGTTTTACCTCCACCGGTATAATTTCTGCAAGCTAATGCAGCAGGTGCAGTAGGCACAACCGCAAGAATGCGGTCAGTATTATCTCTACCACTGCCAATAGCTGTTCCGATACCACCTATTAAAGTGTTTGCAAAATCACCCAAAGCCCATGCAAGTGTTATTTCCATATCGGCGGGGGCTGCTTCAAGATAGTAAGCTGTACCATAACCTGTTACTGTAAAGCCTGTTGCACTTACATAAAAAATTATACCCCCACTTGGACCTATATCGCCAATTTGATACTCTCTCTCCACTCGCCACTGAGCATACAAGATTGCATTATTTGCCTTGTACCAAGTTCTTACACTTGTTAAACTTGCATTGTAATACATTGTTCCATCTATTTGAGCATCAAAATATCCCGCAAAATAAAGCCCTTCTCTTGTTGGTGCTGTTTGCCCGCTAAGATTCGGCATTGGTTGTCCAAATGTTACTTCTATTGTTGTTGGCCCCCCTGTTCCCTCATTGGCATTAAATGTTACTGCATAGGCATCTCCTGCCCATATTGCATATAAAGTTACACTTGATGCTGTTACAGTATAATTTGCTCCATCTAAATATGTTTCAGTTGTTGCAATTGAACTAAGCGACCAGCCCAGAAAAGTGTATCCTGTTCTTGTAAATGTATTTGTTTCTAAGCTTATAGAGGCATTTAACTCGGCTATTTGTGTTCTTATCTCATAGTTCCCAAAATTGCTATTAAAAACTATTGTTGCTTGGGGTGCAGGTGTCCAATGTGCATATAGCACCTCATCTTTATTTTTGTCCCAAGTTCTTGCACTTGTTAAATCGGGTGTATAATACATTACACCGTCTATTTGTGCATCAAAATATCCGCCAAAAAAGCATGTTCCATTTGTTGGCTTTGTTTCTAAACTCAGATCAGGCATTTCCTCTCCATATACTGCTTCTACAGAGCCTGGACCGCCTATTCCGCCATTGGCATTAAATGTGATAATATAAGTGGATTTTATTGAATCATAATCGCCACCACAAGCTATTAGAAAACTGCTTAAAGCTGCTAATAAAAATATTGATAATCGCAAGACTCTTTTTAGTAATTTAAATTTATTCATTTTAATACTCCTGTATTTTGTAATATTTTCCCGAACTGTTGGGGCCAATAATTATTAGCCCGTACATTGGTATTGAATACATCCTCTACATCGGCAACATAGGGCGTATTGCCATACGCCCCTACGATTGCATCATGATTAACAAATTCTGTCATTGTTAAATTTACCATAAATGTGGTCTTTCTATAAAATCCTTATTTTCTGTCAATATTTTTTTGCCTAATCCCAAATAAAAAGCCATTTTATTCCATGATACAACCCATAGAACACCCATCCAATAGGACCGGGCTTTGTTTTTTCTGTAAACCTAACAGTTATACTTGAATATGCCACACTCAACTCGGCGTGCTTGATTCTTCCTTCCATTATTTCAATTTGTGTATTTACTCGTTCAAGTTCTTTCTCAATGCCTAAAACATCACTTACAGATTCTGCTCTTTCAAGTAATGTCAAATATCTATTGCGTACACTTCTTAGGTTTTCTAATCTTATAATGTTGTCGCGATATTGATCGGTAATATCTGTTCCTGTCTTTCTTTCGTTTTTCACTTTCCCAAGTGTTCTTGCGTTGTTTATATAATTATCCATATTTACAGATGGTATTCGTGCCACTATAGAGCCTTCTGTTACACTTACAATGAATCCATTATTATTTTTTACTTCTTCATTAAGTTTCTCTCTTGTTTTATCGGGGTCTTTAACAGATAATTCTAAAGATACTATATATGTAACCATTCGAGTATCATCTGCATTTTCTGATACTCTTGTTCGAGAGGTTTCTAATCGAGCAGCTTCAAATCCTGCTGTAGGCTCATTCATTGCCATATCTGCCCTAACAGGTGCCTTTTGTTGACTTGCACAAGAGAACAATATCAATGAGAGAATTATAAATCCACAAATTTTTTTAATAGTTTTAAACATATTTTTTCTCCTGCATCCTCAATCAATTAAAAAATTTCTGAACAATGGGCAGCATCAATATATCGTTTAGTATAACGGCCACGCCTATCATTATTAAAATAATAATTCCGCCTGTTTGAATTCTAAGCATTATCTCTTCTTTGAGGGGCTTGCCTCTAATAGCCTCAATAGTGTAAAATATAATATGGCTTCCGTCTACTGCCGGTATTGGAAGAAGATTCATTATCATAAGTATAATGGAAATTTTGGCCATTAAAATTATAAATGAAAGGATGCCCTTGTAGTAGGCAACATCTCCTGCTATTTTGGCTATTCTTATGGGACCCGAAACATTTTCTCTAACATCAAGTTTACCCGAAAAAAGCATACCTAATCCTTTGAGATTAAAAACTACAAATCTATAAGGTTCAATAAAAGATTGTTTAAGAGCTTCAAATGGAGTAAACTTTACTTGAACCATGTCTGGGGCAATGGCAGGTCCAATCCCCAAGAAACCCCTCTCATGAATTGCAATAGCACCGCTTTTTTTCTCGCCCCTCAATGATAGTGTAACAGTTTTTCCTTCATTGGCTTTTGCATAATCCATTAAAAAATCATACGAGTAAATTATTTTACCATCAATTTCAAGATAATGATCGGCAATTACTTTTTGTAAAAATCCTGAATATGCTATTGTTTGTCCATCTATTGAAATTGTTTTATCAAGCCTAGGGGTAACATCAATGGACTTATTTTGTCCGTTTCTTATTATTTCAACCGAAAGCTCTTGACCAGCTTTATCCTTTATAATTGAAGTAAAGGCTTCAGGGGAGTCAATCTCAATGCCGCTAACTGAAACAAGTTGATCCATAAACTTAAACCCTGCCAAGTAAGCAGGTTCTTTTTCAATTACATCTCCAACAACTACTCTGTTTCCATAAGGCAAAACACCTATTAAATAATATCCGCCTCCGGCAGGTTTCGCAGGTGTTACTTTATATTCATAATAATTTTCATCTCGCAAAACCTTTATGTTTAAAGTTTCACCTTTTGAAAAAATTACATTGTTTTGAATATCATCAAATCCAAAAATTCTTCTGCCATTTATTTGGGTTATTATATCACCATCTTGTAAACCCGCAGAATAAGCAGGAGAGGAAGTATCGCTGTGAACTAAAATCTGATTAGTGTCTTTGCTGTAACCGTAAACACTAACTATAAAAAATAAAATTACCCCAAAAAGTAAATTAAAAACAGGTCCCATAATTACAGCTACAATTCTCCTCCATGGAGCAGCCGAAAAAAATTCATAGCTCTTGCCCTCTCGCTGCTCTAAAGGATTGTCTCCATAAAATTGACAATATCCTCCAAAAGGTATCAATGTTATCTGATAAGTGGTATCGCCTATTTTTTTCTTTATAAAACCCTTACCATAACCCATCGAGAAAACTCTTGCCTTAATGCCTACCATTTTCCCACCGAGCAAGTGTCCTAATTCATGAATAAAAATACATAAGCCTAAAAGAACAACCGCGGCTAATATATAAGTCAATGTCATCATGTTGAAATACTCCCAATAAAATTTAATGCCATAATTCGAGCTTCTTTGTCGGCATTGAAAATGTCTTCAATATTACAATTTTTTACAAAGCTCGTTTTATGAATAACATATTCAATTACTTTAACTATTTGAGTAAACAATATTTTACCCTTTAAAAAACTTTCAACTGCAATTTCATTTGCAGCATTTAACACAGCAGGAGCAATACCGCCAATTTTGCCGGCTTCTATGCAAAAAGTAAAAGCCGGATAGCGATGGTCGTCCAATTCGCTAAAAGTTAAAGACCCTATTTCTTTGAGTTTTAATCTTCCAAAATTGTTACACACCCTATTAGGAAAATTTAACGCATTTAAAATAGGTAATGCCATATCGGCAACGCTCATGTGAGCATATACAGAGCCGTCAATAGTTTCTATTAAAGAATGTATTATACTCTCATGGTGTATTAAAACTTCAATATCATTGTAATCAATATCAAATAAATAATGAGCCTCTATAACTTCAAGCCCTTTATTAACCAAAGTAGCCGAATCAACGGTAATTTTAGGTCCCATATCCCATGTAGGATGATCACCTACAATTTGAGATGTAGCCAAACCCAATTCATCTACAGGGCAATCTCTAAGACTGCCTCCCGATGCAGTTAATATTATTTTGCTTAAATGTTTTCTCTCAATATTGTTCAACAACATAAACACGGCATTGTGTTCGCTGTCTACAGGTATTATCTCGCAATTATTTTTTTTGGCTTCGTTTAGAAAAAACTCGCCTGCCATTACAAGAGTTTCCTTGTTTGCAAGGGCTATGCGTTTTGCAGATTTTAAAGCTGCCAGTGAGGGTTTCAATCCTGCCGATCCCACAATTGCCGAAACACAAACATCTACCTCAATTGAGGCAAGCTCTTCTGAGGCAAGTTTACCTTCTAAAAACTTAACATTAGGAAAATCTTTTTTTAATTTCAGAAAATCTTCAGAAAGACATATAGATTCAGATTCAACTGCAACAAATTTAGGGGAAAATTCTACTATTTGCTGCCTCATAATATCTATATTAGAAAAACATGAAAGACCAAGCACCTCATATTCATCTATCATGGAATTTACAACTCTCAAAGCCGATCTTCCGATAGAGCCTGTGGATCCCAATATTGTAATTGTTTTTCTCATTTTGTTACCAAAAATAAAGACGCTCTGTATGCGTCTTTGTTTGAATAAACTAATTATGAACACTATACTGTAAAGTTCTTTTTTTAATTTCTTTATTTTTTATATAAGTGTACTTGAATTGCGTGGGGGCAGAGTTTCCTCGCAATTTATAAAAATAACTTAAAATATATACTTGACATCGAATATACCGCATATTAAGTATACTTATCATAATTGAACAGACTGAACAATATGAACTCAAAGAATACAAAAAATTACTTATATACGAATATGTTAGCGGTATAAAGCAATATGGAAAAATATGCCCCTATATTTAATATTACACCCGATATACTTAACCTTGTATATGATATTGCTTCAAATTTAGAACGTATTGAAATTATCCGTGAAGAAACCTTAACAATGCAGTTGCGAAAAGAAAATAGAATTAAAACCATCCATTCCTCTTTGTGGATAGAGGCAAACAGTTTGACACTGGAGCAGATTACAGATATTGTAAACGGCAAACGGATAAAGGGACCAAAAAAAGATATTTTGGAAGCAAAGAATGCTATTATAGCATACGATGAACTCTTAGAATGTAATCCCTACAGCGAAAAGGATTTACTAAAACAACATACCCTGCTTATGAATGGATTAATTAAAGATGCCGGTCAATACCGTAGCAGCGGAATTGGTGTTTTCTCAGGCAGGGTTCCGGTTCATGTAGCACCTCAACACCAAATGGTACCCTTGTTAATGAACCAATTATTAGATTGGGTTAAAAATGAAAACCTCCCACAAATTGTTAAAAGCTGTATCTTCCATTATGAATTTGAATTTATACACCCCTTTAGCGATGGCAATGGAAGAATGGGCAGAATGTGGCAAACATTGTTGCTGTATCAGGAAAATCCGATTTTTGCATGGCTGCCGGTAGAAACTATCATTGCCAAAAAGCAACAAGATTATTACCGAGCTATAAGACGTTCAACCAAAAAAAATGATAGCGGTATTTTTACCCAATTCATGCTTACAGCATTAAAAGAGTCCACTGCAGAATTAAAAGAAAAACATAAAAATAGAATAAGTGCAGGTGTAAATGCAGGTGCAAATGCAGGTGTAAAATTATCGAAAACACAGGAAAAAATCTTGGCATTGATTGCTAAAGATAATAGCATTTCTCAAACAGAAATTGCAAAAAAAATAAAGATTAATGAATCTACTGTTTATCGCAACATTGAAAAGCTAAAGCAATATAAAATATTGGAACGCAAAGGATCTGATAAAACCGGTAGGTGGGTATTGAAGGGAAATGTTACATGATACTCAATCACCAACCCTACTTCCCATAATGAAACCTAAAAGAAATATACACTATTTGCTTTTTTTCTATTGCATATACAATTCTATGTTCACTATCTATTCGTCTTGACCAATACCCTTGTAAATTTGCTTTAAGAGGTTCGGGTTTTCCAATTCCTTCGCGAGGGTTTCTATCAATATCTTTAATTAAAAGATTTATTCTTTTAACTTTCTCTTTATCATTTTCTATCCAATATCGATAATCATTCCATGCTTCATCAGTAAACATCTTGTTCATTAGATAATTTCCTGAGTTTTATTTTACCAGACTTATGCTGTTCGATAGACTTCTTCAAATGTTCAACATTAGCTTCACTTGATAATAAATAGTTTGTTTCCATTAAACTATTGTATTCATCAACAGAAATTAAAACGACATTTTTTTTGTTTTTTCGGGTAATTATCACCGGATCGCTATCTTGAATAACTTTATCCATATAGGTTTTTAAATTTTGTCTTAAATCGGTGTAGGTAATTGCATTCATAAGCAAGCTCCTATTGTACAATATATTGTACATTTACTTTTGAAAACTGTATTTGTAAAGCAAAATTTACATAAAAAATCAATATCACCTCAACAAAAGATAATAATAAAAAAACGGCATTGCAAAAATCATGGCATCAAATACATCCCACATACCGCCATGACCGGGAATTATTTTTCCAGAATCTTTTACATTAGCATCTCGCTTTATTGCCGATTCGGCCAAATCTCCTATATTGGCTAAAATGCTTATAAAGACACCAACTATAACA
>Ga0099364_10010544_pt1 | contig 12702 bp, 11 predicted proteins | sample TergutTh196P3_FD_73070 | JGI IMG/M metagenome (GOLD analysis project Ga0099364, IMG submission 73070) | Microcerotermes parvus P3 segment gut microbial communities from Pointe-Noire, Republic of the Congo - Th196 P3 | ecosystem: Host-associated > Arthropoda: Insects > Digestive system > Gut ... | reverse complement strand
GCTTAAAATTCATTATTTCTATTTGCTCTTGAGTCGTCCAATTCCTCGTGCCTTGCCCTTGTTTAATCAAATTGCGTTCATTATTCCAAAACCCTTGTACGGCTTTGGCGCATTGACTGGGGTCACGATTAGCCATCTGCTTCGTCCCCCGTTCCTATCTCAATAACAAGGGCAAGCAGCTCGTTAAAGTTTGCATATTCAATTACTGTTTCACCGCAGAGATAGATTTTTTCGGAATCGCTCTTAACACAAACGGCATCACCGTAATTGAACACTCCTATACAGATGTATCCATCATCCTGCACGGAAACGCGCCGACCGTGAGCAACCCCGTGAAACATAATTACCGTGTCAAACAAGGAACACCCATCTGTAAAGCGAAGCCATTGGCTTATAAGTTTCGGGAAAACAATTTCTTGTTCTTGCTCAAACACAAGAATTTCTTCCGTTGTTGCACCGGGGAAGAAATCCATCGCATATTCATCCGTAGCGGTAATATCACGGATATTACTTATAAGAGTTTCAAATTTTTTGCTTTCCATAAACGTAACCCCCTAATTGCATTTAATAGTTGCTTCAAGAGTTTGTGCTTCGGCTTCGGCTTTCTCCCATGCAGCTTTTATTTGTGCGAGTGTATCCGTTTGCTTTTTTGTCTGCTCTTTGAGAGCTTCCAATTCAGCATTGAGTTTGTTGATTTCGGCTTGCTTGGTTCTAATATTGCGTTCGGTATCCGCAATATCATTTTGTAATTGTCGCACGACTTCACGTTGATTCCGATTTTGCATTTCGACTGTATGTAGGTCTTGCGCTATACGCTTGATTTCGGCCTCAAATTGTCGAGTGCGTTGCTGACCCTCGAACAACTGCTGATGCAACGATGAAAGCTCTCTGCTTTTTGATTCTACACTTTGTCTGGCGGCTACTGTTTGCGCTTGAAAGTCTTGCAATTCAACGGTCGTTTTTTCGATTTCCTGTTTGAGTCCTTCTGCCTTAACATCAGCAACCACACTATTGATAGGTAAGTGTGTTTGGTGCGTAGGATTAGCAGATGGCAGTTGAATGGCAACTTGGTTAGTAACATTCCCTTTAGCGTCATAAATAACGGTTGTTTGGGTAACGATTTTTTGAATTTGCACGGCTACTGAGGATTGCGATGTTCCCGCTGCAAGTTTTTGCAAATACTTATCGTAGGCTTCCTTCTTTTTGCGTAACGCATTTTTCCTTTTAACGTATTCCTTTTCTGCGTTATCGAAAGCCTTTTTTGCCTTTCGCTCATCATCTTCAGCGATAGTAATCTTTGCGGAAATAATTTGCTCATCGTGCTCGCGTATAGATTTATCCCTTTTCAATTCTCTGAGCTTATTTTGATAATCCATCATTGTGCGGTCGCTTGCTTCAATTTCGGCTTTTCCTTTTGCGAGAGCAGATTCAAGCGAAGTCATTTTAGAGGTTAAGGTGATAACTTCATTCTCAACGGATGACACTCTGCTTTCATGTTTCCGTTGATTTGCTGTAATTGCGTCCGTTCTTTTTTGCACGGTATCAAGAGCATCTTTTTTTTCGTCAGCATCGCGGCGTTTTTCAGAATAAATTATTTCCGCCTCATGCTTCGCTGAATCGCGTTTCATCTTGGCTATCATAGCTTCCTTACCCACAAAGTCACTAACAATCCCTGCGATTGAAACGTCATCGGTGCTTTCGCGGTCGGCGAAACGCTTGGCAAGTCCATCAATTTCTTCATTGAAAGCATCGTAACCACTTTCAGAAAGGCTCACGATACGATTGCGGTAGAAGTTAATGACATACTTGTCATTATCAATTCTTGGGTACGAATCTTCAACACCATCCGACCCAACAAATATAGCAAGAGGACGCGATTTGTTTTCTCGGATGTAATCCTTGCCATCACCGTTTACACCATAACCGTACTCGGCGAACGTACCTTTGTCATTGCCAAATCCGAACCAATAACGAAATCGGGACAATGAATCGTCATCACAAATAGATGTGGTCGTGTTGAACGTGCAGTTATCGTCCCACGGGATAGGTAAATCCCATGAGCCGTCCTCGTAAAGTACGACACATTTGCCGTCACCGACTTGAAAACCAAACCAATAATTCTCCCCCATTACAGCAACCATGAGCGTTGTGCCGTAGGCGTGGCAACGATAGTCAACATCGTTAATATAGCGGTCTTTGTATTTTTGAACGATTCCCTCAAGTCGTTTGTCATCTTTTAAGGGGTGTTCTTCTTCGTCCCTCATAACCGCTACAAACCATTTATTTATGATTTGCTTGACTGTTTCGCTGAGGTCAAATCGACTGTCCGTTTCATTTAGTTTCTTTGTCTTTTTCAAAAAGTCGGCAACGCATAGCTTGGTTGCCTCAACAGCTTTATTAGAACCTATATCACTCCGAAAGCATCGCGTACTACCGTGACCGTCAGCAACAATCGCCATCGTCGCACCATCAAGGTCAAGATGAGCAGATGCGTCCTGACAGGGAACATCGCCCTCGTGTTTTGACCCCTTATGCGTTATTGAAAATGAGTGGAACTTTTCCATACTCACACTCCTCCATACTTAGTATGTAAGAATGGCATACCATTCCTGTATAATTTTACCAATCATCGTCACCTGCGCCCGATGAGCCGCTGACATCCCAATCATCATCGTCATTAACAGCAGATTGAATAGCATCTTCCAGTTGTTTTTGCTTGGATTTATCGCCGGACTCCGCAGGATTACTGGCAACTTGCGATGAAGTCACCGCGATGAATTGAACCATTTTGGCTAATTTTTCACCTGCGTTTCTACCATCAGGCACTCTGACAACAGCTTCTTTGCTCCCCGTGAACTCCATTAAAATGTTGTCATTGGCTTCATCTCCGATTGCAAGCGCAACCTTGGTAGATGCTTTGAACCATCCGTTACGTTGAAGTCTTGCGAGGTGCGTTCCGTAATCATCGTTCGGTTCACCATCAGACATAAGGAACAACACAGGAGCATAAGACCCCGATGCTCTCTGCATAAACCCACTACTTTTGTGGAGTTTTTCTTCCAACATACGAAACGCTTCGCCCATAGCTGTCAGTCCATCGGCATCCAAATCGCTCCAATAGTAGTTCTCCACTTTCATCGGGCCATTGGGAGTCAGCCATTTTGCTCCGCTCGAAAACTCAAGCAAAGCAACTTCAATTTCAGCGTCCGCACTGTCTGCGTTCATTTCACGCAGTTTTTCAAGGGTTTGCTCGATAGCCGAGTTTACCGCGCCTATACGTGTTCCCGACATACTGCCGGAGGTGTCGATGATGAAGAACAGTACGGTTGTTTTACGCGGGACGCTCTCTCTTTCTACATTTGTCATGGACATTGTGGTTAAGCCTCCTTCTTGTTCGCTAAAATTTCAGCGGTATGGTTACGTCCGAAGTTTATAGTTACACCGTTTGCGATACGGACAACTTCGCCTTTTTTCTTCGGGGAGGTAGTACCGTCCGATGTCGTCACCATCCACACATTGTCGGAAAGGTTCTTCAAACCGAGAACTTTAGGGTCTTTGGGATTGGTGATAACTTCTGCGGTTTGCGTCCTAAAATCCTCGCCGTCCGCAACCGTTTGACAAGCATATAATTTTGAACCCGGATACAAAGGCACATCGGCTTTTGAGAATTTCAAATGTGCGGGGATGCGCCGTTTTTTACCACAAGAGCAAATGAATCCCCCTGTCGGCTCGGAATAGTTTTCAACACCGCAGCCGCACTTAATGATTTCGCTTCTCCAGCGCACAAACGCTTTTAGCCATGAACTTTCTAAAAGCTGTGGTTTCGTGCCGTGGAGTTTGTCGTGGTCAAACGCTTCAATAAATAAATTGCGGATATATTCAGGAACCAATCCCCACAACTTGATTGCGTTGGCACTTGTTAGCTTGTTAGGGGCGTTCCGAGTATCCTTCGGGTCGAAGATAAACACAGGGTCTATTCCGTAAAACCTCTTTTCGTCCGCTTCAGTCGTAATGTCATCCGTTTTAACGGTAAGCCTACCCTCCAATGGGTGATTGGCGAAAAGTAAGAGGAATAGTACGACGGACAAAGAAAATCTATCCGTCTGTTTATCCGGTAATTTTTCACCGCGAACGATTTCTGGAGCCATGTAACGGCACTTCCCAGCAATGCCTGAATAGAAACCGTGCCCCATTACGTTGTCATTGTCACAGATGAGAACGTCACCATTATCGAAGTTGACAAAAAAGTTACCGTCGTTTAGGTCTTGATAGTTGAAGCCCTTCCAATGGAGCTTCATAAAACCGTCAACGATATTGAGCGCGGCGTTGATGAGTGCTATATCTGTCTTGAAATTTGCTTTTGCCAAAAGATACTTTGTGAAATCAGAATACTCTTTCGGTCTGAGCGGCATAACGTATCCGAACGTGCCATCGACTTCCTCTGTGAGATCTATAGGCCACAGAAACGCATCCGTTGGTGCGCCGACCGCGATGTTGTTCTTGATGTTGTCATAAAACTTCTGCGGGTTCTTCATTTTATTTTTGAAGTACCACTTCAAAGCCATTGTCTTACCGTCGTATTCTACTTTGTAGACGATGCCCTGACCACCTCTGCCTAACTCTACTTTGTCTTTCGACGCGCGAATAACCTTCAATGTCGTGAAGTTAGTCGTATTGATGACTTGACCTTCTTTCAGAGCCATACTGTCCCTCCTGTTTGATTCAATATAATCCAATGCTTTGGATATTCATCTTTCCTGTCCGCTTGTTTCACCGCTTGCTTTTCCATCGCCGAGGTCATTTCCATGAAGTTCCTCTATTCGCCGACGGTAAAATGCTCGTAACTCCGGTGCATCACGGCTGCGGGTTTGTTTCTCGCAACGGTCGCACTCTCCGCTCCCTTTTCCATAGTTTTCGCACCAATGGTCGTTACAATCGCTACGTTGAATTGGCAAGATTTTCACCCGCTTTCTTTTTAGTATCGTGATGCTACACTACCTGTGTTTGCAATAAACTCCCTGTCTGGTTGTCGTATACGATAACTTCGCTTGCACCAAGGCGATTTATTTGCTCAGGCTTAATTTTGAACTCGCGCTTGTCAGTCATCGTTTTACCATCTTGACTGCCATAATTGTACCCTCCGCGATGATGACTCCATCCGCCTGTAGTGTTTGTCTGAACGTCAATTTTGTCGTATTCGCCTATATATTTCGCCCATTTTTCGCAACTGATATGAGAACCGTGAGAAAGCAACACCGTTTTTTCCGCTTCGCCGACAAGGGTATTGAAAGCGTTGTCATTGCCGTTCATCAGAGCATAAAAATCCTTTGAACAAATCACGTTGTTGTGTCCTGACCGTTGGCAGAGGGCATTTTTAAGTAAATCGTTATTTGCTACGGCAACATCATCCACGAAAAAAGAAAATTCAAAGCCGCGATTCATTGCTATTGTTAGAGAGTTTACAATCAACTCCACCAACAAGGAGTTCCCTGATGAATTAAGGTCAACGCACAATATTTTATTATTTTTTATCGCTGACAATATACTTGTCCCGCCGGGTTTGTCCATTTGAACATGACCGCATTGTGCTTTTATATCGTAGAAAAACGATTCAATTTTTGGAATTTCAGCTTGCCCCATCATCAGTAATGAATTTAAGTTATTTGCTTCGTCTTGTGTAATAAGGTTGCTTGTAAGAGTCTTGTTGATTACAGCCGAAAGCTGTTGAAGTGGCACGTTGACACAACTGGCGAAATACGGACGTTGTTTTTTCGCTGTCAAAAGGGCATGGACAATTTGAAGAATATACCGTCCTGCGGGCTTGATGTCGTATTTAGATTTACAGGTATCCGACATCACTTGGAACATTTCCGGCAAACTTAACGATGTAAAAGCATCAAATTGTTTATTGTATCTGCTTGCGGCAATACCGTAACCATTCCGCTCAACCATCTGTTCTAAGGCAGTATTACCAACGTGCAAAATAATCATCGGGCGATTATGGGTGACGCAGTTGCGAACAATCTGCTCACTAAATCGCATACGCTCGTCAACACTTCCACCGGAAATCAAAACGCTTTCATTATAAGAATCAACGGGAAACAGCACATCTGTTGTGATGCTCTTGTATTCTTCAAGCCCGCGTGATTGCTTGTTGTATTTACGGATACGCCTGTTCCTGATAATGTCAAATATGAAATCAATGAACCATAATAAACAACCGCCGCCGCTATTGCCGTCTGACATCCGTTTTACCACCTTTCTATAAAGTGTTGTACTCCTACTTAAAATCTATCTCGAAAATCATCTGGTTGAGGTTACCGCTTACTTCTAATGATACGCCGGAGTTTTTCGCGTTCATGTATGCTTGTTTGGCAACCTGCATTACTTTATCGTAGATGTCTCTCGTTTGGCCCACCCCAACCAGTTTTACAATTACTGTCTTTTCGCCGCTCTTGAGTTTGCGAGTGATGTAATTTTCAAGCCCCTTTTTTCCTTGTGCTGCCATATCATTGAAAGTGTAAAAATCCTTGCCTGCTGTTACGCATTTTGGCATATCTCCGACAATAACATGGTCTTTTCTGATGTCATCGTCACAGAGATTGAAGTAGTCGTGACGGGTCAGCTTGTTTTTAATCGTCATATCAAACGTAACATCCAAGTGATAGGTTTGCCCGTCAACTTTAACTATGTTCCAAGCGTGGTTCTCCATTTTGTCGTAATATAGCGGACTTTGAGCTTTGCCCGAAACCACCAGACTGCTAACGCCGAGATAATCCAAAGCGGCTTTTACATAATTGGCGATACCTTCGCAAACGGCGGTCTTGTGTCGCACCAAGCCAATAACCGTGTGGCTTTCGTTACCCATATCACCATAAGTAAAATTCTTCGAGCAATAGTCATGAACGAATTGTTCTTTTTCCCTGTCGCTCTTAACCTTAACAACGTCGTATACCCTTAGATGTTCGTAAATAGCGTTTGTATAAGCGTTTATGTCAGCTCGTGAATATTCATAGCTTGGCATAATAATGTTCTTTTGCTTGTAATTATCGGTTTGATATTGAAATCCGTTTACGTAGAAGAACATGGGGTTATCGGAAAGCACGGCGCGATAAATCAACGAGAGTTCATTCGCCGGACGCATGGGTAGCTTAACGCGTTTAGCACAACCGCGAATCCCGGATTGAATAGCGGTGTAGATTCTTTTCTGCTCATCGGTAAAACGGCTGTAATAATAATTGCTGCCGTCAGCGGTTATGCCCCTTCCCATAATTGTTTGAAATAACCCCATAAATAGACTCACTCCTCGCCAACATCAATATTAGTAGATGTTATATTTATGATTTTTTCTACATCATCATCTAAAATACCCATCACAATCATCAACTGACGTATCTCTGTATCTTTTGAGAAAAAGAGAGCGATTGCCGAAAAGGTACTCCATTGCATATCTCTCTTTTTACTTTCAATCGCACTAATGGTTTGCCTTGTAAACCCAAGTCGGTCAGCCAGTTCATTTTGTGACACATTTGCCTTTGCTCTCAACGTTGACAAATTTGAAGCCATTTTCCTGCACAGTTCCAATTTTCGGTTATCACCCAAACTATTATACATATCAATCTCGCCTCCTTTAACATTTTCTAGCTGCTTCGATTAACTGCTTTTAGATAGAAGATTTTAACCATAATGCAGGGCGAACACCTCCAGCGTTTTGGTTGACATTGTTACCATCAACGCTAACGAGGCCGTTAGCATTGACAAGAGCAGCAGCTGTGGAGTGTTTAGTGTTTTTACCGGGCGACCGAAGCCACCACCAACAGGCTTCTCCGTTGTCATATTCTGCTATTCGCGATTTGTTGTGTTTGTTAGAGATATACCATCCATCGTTGTCCTGCTTAAATTTCATTTCGCTCTTATTCCACCTTTTCCGTATTTTGTCAGAGTATTCCCCGCTGTTGCCAAAATATTTATCAGTTTCTTCAATGCTAAGAAGAAATATCCTGTCCCGTGTACTGTTTCCACCAACCGTACCAGCCCATAAATTGGGGGGATTGCTTATTTGGGTTTCAACGACACGCTCTCTGTCCTCTCCAAGCGAATCGTAAAATGAACCATTAAGATACCCTCGCAATTCACACTCTGCCCAAGAAACAGCTACAAGACTGGAGTGATACCTTTTCTTTTCAATTACTTTATCGCATAGCAAGAGAATTTTGCCGTCTTGTACGTCAAGCGCTTTCCAATCATAACCACCGAAGGAAATAATTTTATTGATGTTGAGCGAGTTCATTTCACCGCCAACACTCCGAATTGTTGTGTTAGTTTTGAATTGTTGCGGTGAAAAAAGTTTTGTCACGTTCCAATTCAAAACTTCTACAAAATCATTCATCAATGAGATGACTTCGGGGGAGTTTTGTAAATACGAGGGGAGTTTTGCAACCGCTCTCTTTATAGCGACACTTTGTTCGGAGGGTGACGAATTTAACGCATCATTCAAAATATCCAATGCTCCCTTATCTCTAAACATCTTTATCAAATCTCGTGTATCGCTTAATGTTGGTGCTATATCAGAAAACAGATTTCTTGTGAGCAACCCTTCTGCGCCATATGTGTCCATGATGAACTTCAACGCATCCTTAGCGTTGTTGTATGTTTTAGGTATTTTGGTTGGAGCAAAACTTTCTTTGCAAAACGGACACTCAGTTATGGTTATACCCTGCGGTGGTGTCCACTCGCCTTTGCATTTATTGCATTTCATTTATGCTCAACTGCCTCCCTTGGTTATTTCCGTTACCGAACGGTATAACTACTAATAAATTTAAGGCCGGCCATTACGGCCGGCCTTCGCACAACTTATAATTATAAGCTGTTTCCCAACAAAGCCATCACGTTACGATTGCACTTAGGATTTTGAGCTTGCAGAGTGTTCCAAGAAGGATTTGAGTTTTTTTCCTGCTGAAAGCACCACTAACATTGAGATGAGCCAACACCCTAACACTATCCCGGAAATAACAACAGGCCCACCGCTAACAAGGAAGAATATCAAGCTGCCCAAGCCAAGGATAAGATTGATAATCATGGATACGATGTTCATCTTTTTATTTTTTTCAAGCAACTCATTTCCGAGGTCTTTGTAAATTTGATTTGAGCCGCTAAAAGCAACTTCAAAAGTTTTTATTCGGCCACTAATGCCGAAAGCAGTGAAAAATCCGATTATCGGAATACAAAAAGCATTGTATTTTCCGTTTAGTTCACTCCTAAGAGTATCAGCATTTCGCTTGGGAACCTCATTAGCTCTTTGAATATCAGATTCAGCACTTGTAATTTTTTTCGTTAACCCAGTTATATGTCCGGGGATTTTATCCAAAGTAGCTTGCAGTCGAGCTAAATTCGCTTTTTCGATTGCGGCTTGCGCCTTTTTCAATGAAAAACGGTCATCCCCGCCTTTAAGCACACCCTCAAAGTTTTGCTCGCCAATCGTATCGATGATATGCTTCCGTAATGCCGCAACAGCTACTCGAAGGTCTTTTTGATAGAAGTCATCAATGACAGCTTCGTCAATTATTTGAACCGCAAAATGATTCTGAGTCAAGGGCCCATCCAAAGCGTCAACATTTGTTTGCATTGAAGCTCTTAACGATTTAACTTCTTGGTCTTTTTTTGTTCCGGCTTTACCTAACTCAACAGCAGGTGTTTCTACCATTTGAAACGCCTTCGCTTTTTCTATGTTGGCTTTCAGGGAAACGATTGCCCTGTTGAATTTATCAACGATTTTATTAATTTCAGCCGGGTCGATGACACTGCTGTAATCGAAATTTGTCTCGAATTTTTCCGCCAACACAGCATTTATAGAACTGGATAAGGTGTCCAGTTGTTTTTGGTCTACAGAACCAAGCACTCCATCAATTTGTTGGCTAATGCTTGCGTTTTTTTGCACCAAATCTAAATTGCGTTTGTATATATCTACCATGTAATTTTGTACGCTGTCGTCGGCGCAAAGCGAAGAAAACACTTTGTTTATTTTTTCTACGCCCTCTTTGGCATCGCTCCGAGAATTTCTGTCGTCAATCAAGTCGTCGAACATCGCAAAAATACGCAATCCAAGCAGGCATACATCAATAGCCGCAAGAAGGTCGCTGGCATCTTCACTGTTAGCAAAGTTGCTTGCAATACCTTCGAGGCGCTGAATTACCATAGGTATATCCTCATCAATAGCAGCTAATGCGTCTTGGGTGAGTTCTTCCAATTTTTCTTTGGCTTCTTCTTCGGCCTCGGTGAGTTTATCTATGGTGTCATCGTGTTTTTCTGAGAGCTTTCGACCTCGGTCTATGATGTCATTGTTTTGGGCAACATAACCGTTGTATTCGTTTAAGTCTTTTTCATCCCAAGCTCCTTCATAACGGTTCATGCTTTTCATTCTTTTTTGAATGTAAGTAATCCGTTCATCCAATGCGGCAATATTTGCTTTAATATCCATTATGTCGGATTTAAGCCTATCCACTTTTCCTACATAACGCTCCATCGCTTTGTCCATCTTGCCCTTTGCTTTTTCGTGCTTAGGGCATTGTATGTACTCTGGAATGTCTTTCTTCTCAACTTTAGGGAGCTTGAGCAGTTCGATGTTGCTGAGCTTTTCATAGTTCAACAGTTGACCAATCTTTTCTGCGGATTTTTTCATTGGGGACTCCTCCGTTGTTTTTATTTTTGGCGGCTATACTGCCGAACCATGCTTTTTACATTGCCTTATTCGTCAAGCTACATCCTTGACGAATGAAACCGAAGAAACCCTTAAAAAGACAGGGTTCTCCGGCTCCATGACGGCTTTTTTGACCATGTTTAGAATTATTTCCCGATGTACTGCTCCAGTTTGTTCATTCCCTCGCGCTTCTGGTCGAAGGATGAATGAACATAACGGTTTAGCGTAATGGCAACACTGGCGTGACCAAGCATTTCACTGAGAGATTTGACGTCTACGCCGGCTTCTATGCAACGGGTAGCAAACGTATGTCTGAGGGAATGATAATTTGCATCGTTGATGTTTGCGGCTTTTACATTTCGGGCAAAATGATTCTGCATGGTGCGCGGCTCCATAAAGTCAATATCCTCTGTAGCTAAGACGAAAGCGCGGCTATCACGGGCAAAGTTTCTCAGATGTGCAGATAAAAACTTGGGAATTGGTATATCTCTTGTGGAGCCTTGGCTTTTAGGGGTGTCGATGAGGATTTTCGTTTTGTGTTCTTCGTCGGTCAGGTTCTTTACACGCTGAAGTGTCTGCCGAACCGACAGGGAATCAAAATCCGGGGATATGTCCTGCCACCGCAAGGCGCAGACCTCGCCAATTCTCATTCCCGTGTATAGACAAAGCAGTATACCTAATTTGTGAATGTCAAGGTCAGATGCCAAAACCGTTTCAAGCGATGTCTGTTCCTGACGCGACAAAACCCGCATAGTCTGTTGCTGTTGCTTGGGGTAGGTTATTGAAAAACCGCTATTGATGATGTTTTCCTTGTAGGCAAAATCCACGACCGCTTTTATAATGGAAAGCATATCGCGTACAGTTTTTGCTGAAAGCCCACCTTTGCCGTCTGTACGACCTGTATCCAGTTTCTCTTTCGCAAAACGGCTGATGTCAACCGTAGTCAGACTTTGCATTTTACGCTTGCCAAGCACGGGCAGGATGTGTAAGTCAAGCGTGGAAACATAGCCAGCGTATGTAGAAGATTTTACGCTCAATGATATTACAGACAGCCATTGACTTACCACGTCGGCAAGAGTAAAATTGCGTTTATCAGGTGGAATCGAGGGGAGCGCGGGTGCGGGTTCAGTCATAATAAACGCCGCAAGCCGTTGTTTTACCTCTGTGCAGGTCTTTCCGTACACGGAACCGTAAAGGATTTTACCGTTGGCATCACGCTCTTTGGCATAGCGTCCCTCCCAACGACCATCCTTGCGCTTGTAGATATTTTTTCCTATTTTTGGCATGATTTAGTACCTCCTGTTTGATTTGTGATTGCCTGCTATAGAATATAAACTGGGGTTATGTCGCCCTTTTCTGACCATAAATTTGACGGCTAATTAGATGGTACTATAAATTTACATCCCGATTCCGGGCATAAAAAAATCGGCAATCACCGACTTTTACGGGGGAGTTCAGCATGAAATGCGATTTTTTCGTAAATTTCTAAAATATTTTCAAAAACATATTGACACCTTGGATAACATCGTGTATAATGAGAAAGGTTTTTGGGTGAGTGTGCCCTTTCGTCAAGGATGTAGCTTGACGAAACTAAAAGATATTAGTTGACAGCCGAAAGGCTGTTTTTTGTTTTCGCACATTGTTTGATAAAACACATTTCGCATTGTCAAAATTATTGTTGAAATATCGAAATGTTTGTGTTGTAATCTAAGTAGGCTTTGTTTTTGATTGTAGTAGTAGCGAGGTGACAATTTGCATGAAACTCCAAATCTTAGTTGATGCTGATGCTTGCCCGGTCAAGCAGATTATTGTCCGACTGGCAAAACAACGGAATATCCCCGTAATCATGCTTATCGACACCTCACATGAGCTAAACGACGGTTACAGTAAAATCATCACGGTAGACAAGCAAGCCGACAGCGTAGATTACGCATTGATAGGGCTTTTGACCCGTGAGGATATTGTGGTCACACAGGACTTTGGGCTTGCGGCGATGGTGATTGGCA
>Ga0099364_10010543_pt1 | contig 12705 bp, 14 predicted proteins | sample TergutTh196P3_FD_73070 | JGI IMG/M metagenome (GOLD analysis project Ga0099364, IMG submission 73070) | Microcerotermes parvus P3 segment gut microbial communities from Pointe-Noire, Republic of the Congo - Th196 P3 | ecosystem: Host-associated > Arthropoda: Insects > Digestive system > Gut ... | reverse complement strand
CAAAGATACGATTTTTTTTCGAGACAGCCAAATTTTGCAAAAAATAACGGCAAAAAATCACATTACCATCGATACTCATGGTTTTTTATGCTGCACCCGTCATGTCGAGCGGAGCCACGAAGTGGCGAAGTCGAGACATCCCCCTGCTATTGACCGTTCCCGATAGATTCTATCTATCAAATTAAATAATTTTTTGTATCTTTGCAAAAAAAATCTATAAAAAAATGAAACGATTATTTATAATCCTCGTCCCTTTTCTGTTGATGCTGTCATGTAATTCGAAAGATAATCCCGTAGAAATAACAGATAATCCGCCTTTGCTAAAAACACCTGTAGACACAGTAATGTTAACGACAAATGGAGAAACATTTATGATTGATTTTTCTATTTGGCATACTTACACCTCAAGACATATGGAAATATGGGATACACTTTTTTTAGAGAGTGCTCGAATGTCGACAAGAGATAGTTTAATTTCTTACTATAAATGGTATTCTCGTCAAATTGATTCCATCAAAGATTATGCTAATCAAAGCCAATTAGATAAAATGTTGTCAATGTGCGAATATGTGTTGGCTCAAGAATGTTTCAGCGATCGTTGCAATTCAAAAATGAGAAAAGAAATTTTACAGCTGGTGTTTGAAAAACAAAAGACAAAATTTGGAAAATTTTCTTTCTTGAATTCCGATTGTTTGGAAAATAAACATTTACCTCACTCAATAGCTACAGGTGTATTCCTTATGGGGGTTATATTACTGAAAGAATATGAACATTCGGCAGAATTCATAGATGCCGAAACCTTGCAAGAAGCTCTTTTGTTTTTGACCTATTATAGAAAATACTATCGGGAAGATATTTATGGCAATATCTATATTGACATTAACTATGCTGATGATAGACTTTATCGTGAAAATTTTAGTAATTTAATCATGGAATGTTCTGAGAACTTTTTAAATAATCAATAATCGCCCGCCGCCGAACGTTTTCATTGCAACCTCAAGCCAACAGGGGCACGGATACTCATCACGTCCGTGCTAACATTAAACAGAGATAAAAAAAACGAAATGCGAAAGCATTTCGTTTTTTTTGTTGGCAATATCAATTTTTTTTCGTACATTTGCAAAACCAAAATTAACCAATGATGTATTTTCACAAAGAAGGTCGTGTTACTATTGCCGCTTGCTTGGGCTGTTTGCTGGGGCTTGCCGCTTATGCACTTTACTTATACTGCGTCCTTGACCGGATGCCGCTTGTGCTCTATGTTTTTTTAGGGTTTTTATTGTTGACAAATTTGTTCGTGTTATATTTTTTTCGAATGCCGAAACGCGAATTTACGTACAACGACAGGCAGGTTATTTCGCCTTGCGATGGAAAAATCGTGATCGTCGAAGAAGTTGAAGAACCTGAGTATTTTCAAGGCAAACGGTTACAAGTTTCGGTGTTTATGTCGCCGTTGAATGTGCATGTGAACCGTTATCCGATTAATGGGAAAGTTAAATTTTACAGGTATCATCGGGGGAAATACTTGGTGGCTTGGCATCCGAAATCGTCCACGTTGAACGAACGTACGACGATTGTTCTCGAACATGAAAACAAGAAAAAAGTTTTGGTTCGTCAAATCGCCGGAGCCGTTGCCAGACGCATTGTTTGCTATTCTCAGGAAGGCAAGGCAATCTGTCAAAATTCGGAATTAGGATTTATCAAATTCGGTTCACGAGTGGATTTATTTTTGCCGTTAGACACGAAAATTTTAGTTGATATTAACCAAATTGTAAAAGGCGGACAAACTGCGATTGCAGAATGGTAACGATTTTTCTTGCTCAATTCAAAAAAAAATCGTATCTTTGTCGTCAAAATTTTAATAAATAAACCAAACTTTATGAGTTTTAGAATTGTAGTATTAGCAAAACAAGTGCCCGACACGCGAAATGTGGGCAAGGACGCCATGAAAGAGGACGGCACTGTGAACCGTGCTGCCCTTCCGGCGATTTTCAATCCTGAGGATTTGAATGCGTTGGAGATGGCGATTAAAGTCAAAAACAGTATTGAGGGTGCAGAACTTTTGGTGCTGACGATGGGTCCTCCCCGTGCGGCGGAGATCATTCGCGAATCCATGTATCGCGGTGCTGACGGCGGTTATCTGATTACGGATATGAAGTTTGCCGGTGCAGATACGTTGGCGACATCGTACACGATTGCCAAGGCAATTGAGAAATTGGGCAATGTGAATTTGATTTTTTGCGGTCGTCAGGCTATTGATGGCGACACCGCACAGGTTGGTCCGCAAACCGCAGAAAAACTGGGTATTCCGCAGATTACCTACGCAGAGGATTGTGTGGCTTGCGATGAAAAAACCGTAACCATCAAACGGCGTTTGGAACGCGGTGTGGAAACGGTGAAAACGTCGCTTCCCGCGTTGATCACGGTGCATGGCTCTGCTGATGAATGTCGTGCACGTCATGCGAAACGTTTGATGAAATTCAAACATGCTCGCACCACGACCGAAATTCAAAACGAGTCTTTGGATTATTCCGCATTGCTTTGCGAATGTCCGTATCTCAGCATCACCGAATGGACTGCTGCCGATTTGAATGCACAGCCAGAACAGCTTGGTTTGACGGGCTCTCCAACGAAAGTAAAGAAAATCGAAAACGTTGTGCTTACCGCCAAAGATTCGGTAAATCTCACCACTTCCGATGATGATATGAACAAACTGATGAAGGAGTTGATCGACTCGCATGTTATCGGGTAAACAACAAATATAAATGACAACATCAACCCAGATATTGAATTATTTATCATCGAACAAAGAGCGGTATCATCAACAGTATCATCTTGTTCGGGTTGGACTTTTCGGGTCTTTCGCAAGGGGTGAGGAAACTTCGGGTAGCGATATTGATCTGTTAGTCGAATTTGAAGATAATACAAAAAGGCTGATGGAAGTCAAGCAGGAATTGAAATCTGAAATTCAAAACAGATTTGACAGACCTGTCGATATTTGCCGAGAAAAATATATGAATCCAATTTTCAAAACTCACATTCTATCGGAAGTAGTGTATGCCTAAACAACTTCAACATAAAGATTCTCTGTGCCTTCTGAACATACTTGATGCCATTCAGAAAGTTACGGATTACACAAAGGACATAAAATCTGCCGATGATTTTTTCAAAAACACACAGACTTTTGATGCGTCGCTGATGAATTTTGTTGTGATAGGGGAGATGGTTGGGAAGTTGTCAGATTCTGTTGTTGATGAAACTTCAAATGATGTGAATTGGTTTAGAATAAAGGGATTCAGAAATATCTTAGCACATAATTATTTTGGTATAGATGCTGAGGAAGTATGGGAAATAATTCAGGAGCATCTGCCGATATTGAAAACAAAAATAGAACAAATTATAGAAACAAAATAAAATTTTTATGAATAACGTATTTGTATATTGCGAAATTACCGAAGACCAACTGATTGCGGATGTGAGTTTGGAACTGTGTTCCAAAGGTCGCAAGTTGGCGAACGAATTAGGTGTAAGCCTTGAAGCCGTAGTGATTGGCAACGAGGTAAACAATCTGGAACAACAACTTTTTCCGCTGGGTGTGGATGTCATTTACCAAGCGAAAGACGTGCGTTTGTTCCCATTCTCAACGTTGCCACACACTTCGATTGTGGTCAATTTATTCAAACAGGAGCAACCGCAAGTCGCCTTGTTTGGTGCGACTTCCGTAGGACGCGACCTCGCTCCACGCATAGCCTCTACGCTGCGTTGCGGACTGACTGCCGACTGCACTTCGCTCGAAATCGGCGAATATGAAGACAAGAAAGCCGGCAAAACCTACCAAAACCTGCTCTATCAAATTCGTCCCGCTTTCGGCGGAAATATCATCGCAACGATTGTGAACCCCGACACTCGCCCGCAAATGGCGACCGTTCGCGAAGGTGTGATGAAACAGGAAGTGTTTGATGCCAATCACAAAGGCACACTCAAAGCGATCGACGTGAAAGCATTCACGAACGATACGGATTTTATTTGCCAAATCATCGACCGCCATATTGAGGAACAAAAAGTGAATATCAAAGGTGCACAAATCATTGTTGCCGGAGGTTATGGCGTAGGTTCGAAAGAAAATTTTCAGCAGTTGTTCGACTTGGCTGCTGCGATTGGTGGCGAAGTGGGAGCCACGCGTGCCGCTGTTGACGGGGGCTTTGCAGCACCTGAACGACAAATCGGGCAAACCGGTGTGACTGTTCGTCCGAAGTTGTACATCGCCTGCGGAATTTCCGGAGCCGTGCAACACCGTGCCGGTATGGAGGAATCCGCAAAGATCATCTCCATCAACACCGACCCGAAAGCACCGATCAACGCTATCGCCGACTACACAATTACCGGCGATTTGAATGAGGTGCTACCAAAAATGTTGAAGTACTACAGGGCAAATAGCAAATAGAGTGATTTCCAATAGAGGAAGTTGAAACGATAATTAAACAATAAATAATTCGCCTATGAAAAAATAAGGTGCTGAATATGCACTTGTAAATATATTGAAAAAGCGTTAGCTTTATTCTTGCTATTAAAATTTCGACATTTAAGGCAGTCAAGGATAGGAAGTAACGCTCACGGAAACGTGGGCTTTCTTATTTGACTGCCGGGTCGTCGAAAACCTTAATAGCGAATAAAGTTTGTTCCGCGTTTTTTTTGTGCATATTTCTCTTTGAACATTCGGGACAAAACAGAAATTATTCAAAACTAAAAGTCTGCTTAAGGAGCAGACGTTAAACAAAACAATCAATGAAAAAATTATTTTATTTACCTATTATTATTGGGCTGATGGCGACCGGATTTGCGGGTTGCAACAAAAACGACAATCCGCCAACAATTTCTACAGAATCTTTCTTTACAATTGAGGATGCAATTTTCCACAAAACCGGCAATTTACCAAGTGGAAGTACGCCTCTTATCAATGGACTGACCATCAATGGAACAGTAATCACAGGAGGTTCAACAATTATTTCTTTTTCATCGCCTGAAAAAATAAAAACGGCGTATATTTCGGTGAAAGGAATATCCGGCTATTTCCAATACGATTTTTATGATGCTTTGTCGTCCAAATCTGCAAAATCTATCTATGATTACGATTTGGTTTTGCTCATTTCTCAAAATTTGGACGAGCAAGATTTTGTCATCGAAATATCTTGCTTGTCGGAAAGTGGAGAGTATAGTATACCTGTGAGTACTGGTAACATCACCGTGGTGGAAGTTGGGACAGGTATCCTTCAAGTGAGCCTCGCATGGGATCAATTTGATGATTTGGATTTGCATCTTTTGGAACCGAATGGAAACAAAATCTATTACGGCGATCCTTTCGCTTTAGACCCATTGGTAGATGAGGACGAATTATGGTTCCTGTTTTACTGCCATCTTGTAACAACATATACTTCACACGATGCCTCATCTCTGAAGTATACCAACGAGGACGATAGGGATATACTTGATGATTATCTGGATGACCTTTGGAATATGGATATGGATGAGTCAATATTTTATTGGGAGCTTAACAATTTTTTCGCAGAGTGGATTGTAGGAGGCTGGTTGGATATGGATTCAAATCCGGGCTGTTGGATAGATTCAGTCAACAACGAAAACATCACTTACAAAAACGAACCCAAAGCAGGAGTATATTATGTGGCAGTTGACCTGTATTCAAAATGTGATAATAGCAAACCGGGAGCCAAGTACTCGGTTACTGTAAACTACAAGGGGCAAACCGTAACGATATCCGATAAGCAGGTAGGGCAATTTACTGCAAACGATGAGGGAAGTTATGACAGCCCAGGTGAGTATCACATAATAGGTGCTTTTACCATTGATGCATCTGGAATAAAGCCAGCTCAAGTTACAGGTAATCCTTTTGCCAATTATTATCCTGCATCAAGAAATGCTCCGTCTTCCGTAAGGTTGGATAAGTTTAAAAATTCCCGAAAAAAATCCAAATAATAATAACAAGAGAAATTTCGTTTGGAGGCATTTTCCAATGCCGTCGTGCTATTTGGGCAGAGGAGTTCTCTGCCCTTTTTTTAATTTTAGCAAATAAAATTTGGTCAATTCAAAAAAAATTATTCGCTAAATGTGGTATTTTTTGTAGATTTAGCGAACCTATCTCTGTTTCGAAAAAGCATTCGGATCAATACCGGCTTGTTTCAGTATCGCTCTCAAAGTTCCCTCGGGCATATCCCCTGTACGATTTGGGATGGTGGTAAATCTATTTGTTTGAGGATTATACCAAATTTCGTGACTACCTGCAGCTTGTCTATAAAATTCAAAGCCAAACGCTTTTAATATAACCACGATTTCTCTATATTTGAAACCCGACAATCGTCCCATAACATTATACTGCAACCACTAATGGATAGTTAAAAGAATTGTTGAGCATTGTTAAATGTGCGATTTGTTCCTCTTGTGCTTCAATGAGTTTTTTGGCTACATCTCTCGCGGTCTCGAGGGTTTCAGTAATGCTGTTTCCTTGAACAACAAGTCCTTGCACGTTGTCGGAAGTCGCCAAATAAACACCTTCCGGCAATTTTTCTATTTGAAGATTGACTATTCTTTCCATTTTGGGATAATTTGATTTTGCAAAGATACGATTTTTTTTTGAAACTATCAAAAAAAAATTGTTCGAATCATATTTTTTTCGTATCTTTGCAACATTATTTCAAAGCACATTCAAAATTATGTCAAAAGAAATTCGCTTAAAGCGAGGATTTACAATTCAAATCGAAGGCGAGGCTGATAAATCATTGATGTCGTCGACTTTCAAAATCGACTCGTACGCAGTAAAACCGACCGATTTTTACGGTATGTGTCCAAAATTGTTGGTCGAAGAAGGGACGGTGGTCAAAGCAGGAACTCCACTGTTTTTCGATAAAGCCGACGAACGTATCAAAATTACATCACCTGTAAGTGGCGTAGTTTCTGCGATTGTTCGTGGAGAAAAACGTGTGATTGAACAAATCAAAATCACACCCGACGAACAAATCGAATATATTAAGTTCGGAGAACCCGTAGGGGCAGGTTACGATCTGTCTTCACAAACCGCAGAACAAATCAAATCAAAATTGCTTGAAAGTGGCTTGTGGGCGTACATTCGTACACGTCCGTACCACATGATTGCAGATCCGGATGCTCAGCCTAAAATGATTGTAATTTCGACATTTGACACGGCACCCATGGGACCGGATTATGATTTCATTGCACACGACCAAAAGTTGCATTTTCAAGCGGGATTAGACGTTTTGGCAAAGTTGACCGAAGGTAAAGTACACTTGAATATTCACGAAGAACTAACTCGCGATGATGTGTTTTTGTATGCGAAAAATGTCGAAATTAACACGTTTTCCGGAAAACATCCTGTCGGAAATGTGGGTATACAAATTCATCATCTCGACCCGATTAACAAGGGCGAAGTCGTTTGGTTTGTGAATCCGCAAGACGTGATTATCATCGGACGATTATTTTTAGACGGCGTCCTGAATGCCACGAAAATTGTGGCTTTGGCGGGTTCCGAACTCAAACGAACGGGTTATCACAAAATCGTTGCAGGTGCTTGCATAAAATCACTCGTCGAAAGTAACCTGATTGATGATGCAACCCCGCGTTATATCAGTGGAAACGTACTCACCGGAAAGCAAATTTTGCAAGACGGATATTTGGGTTTTTACGATCATTTGATCAGTGTCATTCCCGAAGGAAACTACTATGAATTCATGGGTTGGGCGATGCCCGGATTTTTCAAATTCAGTTTTTGGAGGTCGTTTTTTTCGTGGTTGATGCCCGGAAAAAAATATGTGTTGGATACGAATTATCATGGCGGACATCGTGCGTTGATTTTTACCGGACAATATGAAAAAGTATTGCCGATGGATATTTTGCCGATGCAACTCATCAAAGCCTGTATTATCGAGGATATTGAGGCAATGGAAGAACTCGGAATTTACGAAGTAGATGCCGAGGATTTTGCGTTGTGCGAATACATCGATCCATCGAAAACTGAGATTCAAAATATCATTCGCAAAGGAATGGATTTAGTTAAACAAGAAATGTCTTAAATCAAGGAAAACTATGTTGAGAAAAATTATTGATAACATCAAACCGAACTTTCAAAAAGGTGGAAAATTTTCCTTCTTGCACTCCTCGTTCGATGCATTTGAAACGCTTTTATTTGTGCCGAACAAAGTAACCACAACAGGTGCACATATTCGCGACAGTATTGATTCCAAACGAGCCATGGCGATTGTCGTTATTGCCCTCGTTCCGGCGTTGTTGTTTGGTATGTTTAATGTGGGTTACCAACATTTTTTATCGCAGGGAGAAACCGTTGATTTTTTCACAACTTTTCTCTACGGACTTTGGAAAGTGTTGCCGATTATTATCGTAACTTATGCAACGGGATTGGGTATTGAATTTGCTGTGGCACAAATGCGCGGACACGAAGTTAACGAAGGATTTTTAGTGACGGGAATGTTGATTCCGCTACTTTTACCGCCCGATATACCCTTGTGGATGGTAGCCGTAGCAACGGCTTTCGCTGTGATTCTCGGAAAAGAAGTGTTTGGCGGAACGGGTATGAATGTTTGGAATCCCGCGTTGATTGCACGTGCGTTTTTGTTTTTTGCGTATCCGAGTCAGATGTCGGGCGACAAAGTTTGGATCTCCGGAAAAGCCGATGCTTATTCAGGTGCAACGCCTTTGGCAGAAATAAGTTCAGGGAATTTGGATATTGTTTCCGCACAAGAAATGTTCATCGGATTAATTCCCGGAAGCATCGGCGAAACCTCGAAAATAGCGATTTTACTTGGAGCAATTATTTTATTGTGGACAGGAATTGCAAGTTTTAGAATCATGTTTTCCGTTGTATTAGGCGGTTTGACGATGGGTTGGATTTTAAATTTTATCGGTGGCGAAAGTATTTGGACGCAAGTTCCGGCTTATGAACATTTGTTGATGGGAGGCTTTTTGTTTGGTGCGGTATTTATGGCAACCGACCCTGTAACAGCCTCGCAAACCGGCACAGGTAAATGGGTTTACGGATTTCTCATCGGTGTGATTGCCGTAGTGATTCGAGTGTATAATCCGGCTTATCCGGAAGGTATGATGTTGTCGATTTTATTGATGAATACCTTTGCACCACTCATCGACCATTACGTTATTAACGCCAATAAAAAACGTCGTTTGAAACGCGCAAAAATTGTAGCAGAGCAAACGATATAAAGAAAAAAATGAAACCGCTAAATAATCCATATAACGATTTCAAGAAACGATTTAAGCTTTTGGTTAGCAAAAATCATGGTGTTGTTGTTAATACGCTGAGTAATATTTTCACGATGCGATTAATTGGAAACAAGACACATGGCGATTTGGCAGAAATAGGCATAGCGGAATTTATCAATCAGTTTATGTATGACTATCGGAGTGAACATGTAGGGAAGGATTTGTTTCGTGCAAAACAACACGAGGAAGATATTGTCATCATTAACGAGTTGACAAAAGAAAAATTTCCAGTCAGTTTGAAAGCGTACGGCGACGGACCACTTCAACTTTCAACCGACAGCAATCAAAAGATGTTTCCTTTTTTAGAAAAACAAGGAAAAATAATCACTGATAAAAAACAAATTGAAAACGTTTTCACATCCGATGCATTTGCAGATTTTTTACAAGTTAATATCATGCCGTTAATTTACAATGAAACAGCAAAGCGATGTAACATTATGATTTTTGATGTACAAAAAGCGTTACGAGAAACCGAAAAAATAGTTTACATCGGAGCGGGCGAAAGTTTTGGAAATAAAAGTCAAGGAAAAGGCAGAAAACACCCGATTTATATGTTCGTTGATGGAAACGACAATTACATTTGCGAAGTACGTTATGGCGGTGCTTCGGCAAATGCACTTCAGCGAGGTTTGTGGACGCACACGAAAAATGCTTTGCCGTTTTTTGATAGCCTTACAAACGGCTGGATTGACTATTCACACAATCATACATTGGTTAAACTTTTTTCGTTAGCATTGAATGCAACAGAAAAAGGGCATCAAAAAGCTAACAAAATTTTACAGGAAGATATAAATTTTTTGAAACAAACTCATGGGCAATATCACTGATTTATTCGGCAACACTCGTTTTATAACTCCGGAAACAGAGGGAATAAAATATGCAGGTTCAAAATTGAAAATTTTGCCTCATATTTTGGATATTGTTTCTGAATTGCCTGTTCGAAAAGTGTTAGACGGATTCTCCGGATCAACAAGAGTTAGTCAAGCCTTTGCAAAATTAGGCTTTGATACAACTTCGAGCGACTGCTCCGAATGGTCTAAAACCCTTGCTACGGCTTATTTATTGAATAAAGAACAGCCGAAGTATTATCTTGAATTATTGAATTATTTGAATAGTCTCAAAGGTTATGAAGGTTGGTTTTCGGAGCATTATGGAGGAACTTTGGATAATAAAGAAAAAAGACCATTTCAACTGAAAAACACTAAAAAATTAGATGCTATTCGCGATGCGATTGACAAATTAGATTTGAATGAAGTTACAAAATCTGTGGCTCTTACAAGTTTGATTTTAGCTTTGGATTCTGTTGATAGTACTTTGGGGCATTATGTTGCATATTTGGCAGACTGGTCGCCACGTTCACACAATGATTTGGTATTAAAATTGCCAAAATTATTTATTTCAACAGGCGAAAATAAAGTTGTACAAGGTGATATTTTTGATACCATTCAACAAAATAGTTTTGATTTGGCTTATTTCGACCCACCGTATGGATCAAATAATGATAAAATGCCACCAAGTCGAGTGCGATATAATTCGTATTATCATTTATGGAAGACTGTTATTTTGAACGATAAACCGCAACTTTTCGGCAAAGCCAATCGTCGTGAGGATTCTCGCGATGATGTTGCTGCATCTGTTTTTGAAGAGTTTCGCAAAGATGATGATGGACATTTTATAGCCATGAAAGCTATTCAAAAAATGCTTGAACAAACAGATGCAAATTATATTTTACTTTCGTATAGCTCAGGCGGTCGAGCCACAAAAGAAAAACTTTTTGACATTCTCAATTCTAACGGAAAACTACTCAAAGCAACAGAAATCGACTACAAAAAAAACGTTATGGGAAATATGAGATGGACACATGAATGGGTAAATAGTGATGGTAGGTATTGTGAGTATTTGTTTTTGCTCGAAAAACATAATGTTGTGCCAAATCAAAAACGAACAGATTTTATGATGCAATATAAAGAACTCACAACAGCAGACCCGCAATCAATACTTGTTACAGAAACTACGAATTAAAAATAAATCAAAACAAAAAAACAATGTTCAGCAACCGATACATCTTTATCTATGCAGCAATTCTTGTAGTTGTTATTGCAGCACTGCTTTCAACGACGGCGAAATTCTTGCAACCGTTTCAAGAACGTAACGTCAGAATCGAAAAAATCCAAAATATTTTGGCTTCCGCAGGCATCGTTTCCACGAAGGAAAACGCCGAACAACTCTTCGAAAGGCATATCGTTACCGAGATCCTGATCGATCGCCACGGAAATATCATCACCGACGACCGCAGAGCGTTTGATATGGATTTGAAAATCGAACTCAGAAAATTAGATGAACTGAATGCCGGAAAATCCAACGTAGAACCTGCATTCCCGATGTTTGTCTGCGAACTTAACAACGAACAGATTTTCATTATACCCATGCTGGGCAAGGGTTTGTGGGGACCACTATGGGGATATATGTCATTGAAAGATGACTTCAACACTGTTGTTGGTGCGGTGTTCGACCATCAAGGTGAAACTCCCGGATTGGGGGCAGAGATTGCCCATCCGGCGTTTCAAAAACAATTTTTGGGCAAAAGAATTTTCGATGACAACCGTAATTTTGTGTCCATCGCAGTTGTGAAAGGTGGTATTGCCAACAGCAGTAAGATTGCTTTGGAACACGGTGTTGACGCCGTTTCCGGAGGAACCATCACCTCCGACGGCTTGGCGGATATGATCAAAGTATGCTTGGGAAACTATCTCAATTTTTTCAAAGTCCGACACGCTGAATTCCTCACACAACACGAAGTAGAGATCGTTGAAGAGCCCATAGAAGAGGAAGAACCACCACAGGTTTATAGACCAAGACCTCCTGTCGTTGAAGAAGAACCGGAACCTCAAGCGGAGGAGGAACCTGTAGAGGAAACTCCCGAAAAGAAAGATACAACAACAAACACAACCGAAGACTAATATGGAAGACAAACAACAACCCTTATTTTCAGCAGCAAACCGCAAGTTGCTACTGACACCCATAGGCAAGAACAACCCAATAACCATGCAGGTTTTAGGCATTTGTTCGGCTTTGGCTGTAACCGTGAAACTTGAGCCGGCATTCGTGATGGCGGTTTCGGTTGTGGTAGTCGTCGCTCTGTCGAATTTGATTATATCGCTCTTGCGAAACACCATTCCACCGCGTATTCGCATCATCGTGCAACTCACGGTTATCGCGGCATTGGTGATTTTGGTGGATCAATTTCTCAAAGCCTTTGTGTATGATGTGAGCAAACAACTTTCGGTATTTGTGGGCTTGATCATCACAAACTGTATCGTGATGGGACGGCTGGAAGCCTTTGCTATGGCTAATAAGCCGTGGCAATCGCTGCTCGATGGCATC
>Ga0099364_10010542_pt1 | contig 12705 bp, 10 predicted proteins | sample TergutTh196P3_FD_73070 | JGI IMG/M metagenome (GOLD analysis project Ga0099364, IMG submission 73070) | Microcerotermes parvus P3 segment gut microbial communities from Pointe-Noire, Republic of the Congo - Th196 P3 | ecosystem: Host-associated > Arthropoda: Insects > Digestive system > Gut ... | reverse complement strand
GCTCTTGCCTGAAAAAGTAAGTGGTTTTCACAACGGCAGGTTTGCCATTTTTTTCACCGATTGGCTTAACACAAATGCCGCCGTCTGTGTAGAATTTGCCCCAACCATTGGTGTCAACCGTTTTGCCTTTATTTTCAACGCCCTTGGCATTCAGTCCGGCAATGCCGATTTGTATGTTGTTTTTCACCGCTGTGCTGCCGTTCTTCTCAGTCAAAACCCATTGCCCAAAATCCCCTCCTGATGCTGCAAGTTCATAGTTCACGGAAAACTTCGGCTTAGGCCGGGGGTTGATTGCCGGGAAAGTTACTTCCGTTCCGGCTGCGTTTTTGAGCTTCAATGTCAAGCCTTTATTCAGCAGTTTGGGGAACTTTTTGTCACCGAATGTGTCAGCCTTTACCGCCTTGTAACCCTTGCCGTTGCCAATGTCAAACTCAGCAGGGACAAATCCGCCCAAGTCTAGGGTTTCAGTGCTGAGGTTGATTTTCGGCGTTCCGCCGGAGCTTACGATAACATCGGCAGGTGGGTTGCTGTAGTCAATGCAGCAGTCATCGGTTGTTGCGGGGGACGGCGTGGGACTAGGCGTTGGTGAGGGGGTTGTTGTGTCAGGTGAGGGGGAAGGGGAAGGCGTACCGGGAGATGGCGAGGGGGAAGGCGAAGTGCCGTAAATCCCTACCTCTACTTCCATGGTATGTCCGCTTGGATCGTTGACCTTGATTTGTATGCCGCTTTCTACTGTTTGGGGGCAGCAATTGCCGCTTGATCCGCTAGTATGTCCCGGTTGGTGGAAGTTTGAATTTGGATTAGAAGCGGCGTTGAATATATCCTTACCTGTTGAAGTGTAGAATGGGTCAATGAACCAGTGAGTATCAATAATACCTTCAACCTCAACCATCTTATGGAGATAGTTGTCGTTGACGTTTCCGCCTTGATACAAGTTTTCATCTACATGGTAAATCAAAATTCCCGTGCTACCAGATACATATGAAGTCCATCTTTCTAGACCTCTGTCAAAACCCGTATGTTGCCTATTTTCCACCAAAAAATACTGTCCTGCTCCTATACTGCTATTTTTGACTTTCAATACATTGTATCCGCTGACAGATGCAATGCTCTCGACATCCATTTTTTTATATTGGTTCGATGTAATTGTAATAGGTTTAACAAACCCTAGCCGCACTTTTGACCAAGCATCAAGATGTACCGGTGTTTGACCATTTATTGAATCATCTGATGCCTTGCCAAAACATCCTGTAGCCATTAGGGAATATCCCCCCACCCCATGAGAGTCATAAGTATAATCGTACAAATCTGGCAAACCTAGCATATGGCCTAATTCGTGTGCGATTCCACCGATTTCTGTTATTCCGCTCCATTCGGGAACAGTACCATATGTTTGCAACACATGGCTGTCCTCAAAATCTGAAATAGATACAAGCTTTATTTTACCCTCACGGCTCATTTTTACCATAGGGGCAAAGCTTTCACTTTCTTCTCCCGCTAATATAGAAAAGATATTAAAATCTTCACTCAACACATAATTTTCGGTCTTTAGTACAGAAGAAAAATCAATATATAACTTGGCGGCATTAAATGACAGCTTGCTATCCGCTATGGAATCAAATCCCCCGCCAGGATGGTTTTTATTCAGCCTTATCTTCACAACCCCATCCCGTATGGCAATTGATGATACGCCTGAAATCGGATTTTCAACGGTAAAACCATCTGCTTGGGTAAATGTCGGTTTTGTAAACTGGAGGTTGAAATCCCCGGAATTTTCTGCAAAGTAATTATTTATAGTTCTGTCCCCGGGAGTTGTTCCAAAAAACTGGTTAGACCATTGAGCTGTTGTAGTAGTGAACTGTATGTCATTATATTCTATAAGCATTACCAACAATGGCTGTTCTCTTTTGGTATGATAAATGGGAGTTAGGAGGCTTTCCGTATCATCAGATTCACATGAATCCATCATAGGTGCAAGCCTGATGTTCTTTTCTTCATTTTCCTCAAACTCAGGCTCTAGCCAGTATGTATTCTGCAAACGATCTACTTTTTTCCAGAGCGAGGCAAGGTCTTTACGTTTTATTTTCGATTTCTGAAAGGGTTTCCAATATTGTTTTTTTCCTATACGCTCACTAGTAGGTGCAATTTCATTATCTACAATCTCTGCATAATTCCAATTTTCACTTTCCTCATCATAAGCAATCACATTGCCGTTTTCGTCCTCTGCCCAACTGAAAAACTCATCACCATGCTCAGTGATGGTAATTTCTGTACCGTCCGCTTGGGTAACGGTTTGGGGAAATGGGTTTTTTGGGGCGGCTAGGGCATCTATCGTAAACAGCGCAGTCAATGCGAACATCAGGCATAGGATAGTCATTTTTTTCATAGGGAACACCTTCCTTAATCGAAAATCTCTAGGGATATAGGAACTACACCCTCACATCATTATATCACGCTAAGTACTATTTGTCCACACCCGGCTGGCTAAGGCTTGGCATGTGTTCCGTGACCTCCAGACGGACAGTTAAACGCGCGGGGCACCCATCAGTTACACCGGTCCCGCACAGCTCCCAACGCTATTATAATGCCTGGCCTTATCCTTGTCAAAAAAATATTAAGCCTCCCCGAAGACCTTTGGGGTGCTTAAATTCCGTATAAGATTCATTAACCCCACAGCAAATTTTTGCGATTGATGTGTCAGATTTGGTTCGTAAAAAGACATATTTCGACCAACAGACAGGCTTATAATACAGACGAGCATTTCGGACAAGGAGCAACGCCGCCCCTTGTGCCGCCGCAGCTTAATATTAGGCTCTGGGGAGGCTGGTATGATAGTATACATAGATTCTTTGGTGCTGCTAAACGGAATTATCAATTACCTTCTCCTGCTGGCGGCGGCTAAAATCGATGGCAGGGCCTTCCGGCGGCGGCGGCTGCTTTTAGGCGCGCTGTTCGGGGCACTGTATGCGGCAGCTGTTTGGGTTCCCGGGTGGCAGGGCGTTTTGGGAAGCATTTGGGGCAAGCTGATTTCAGCGGTGCTGATAACTGTAATAGCCTTTGCCCCGGCACGGTTAGGCAGACTGTTGAGACTGAGCGTAATTTTCACATCGGCGGCGTTTTTGCTCGGGGGGGTAGTGCTGGCATTGGGCTTGCTGACCGGAGCACCATCCCCCGCGGGAGGCATGCCCTATCTTCCGGTTGATTTTAAGGCTTTGTTCCTAACTGCCGGGCTGAGCTACGGCTTGCTTACCCTTGTATTTAAGTATGCGGGCAGGCATGGAGCTTCCGAAATGGCGGAGATTATAGTATCGCTGTCGGGGCGTGAAGTCAAAACCAAGGGTCTGATTGATACCGGGCATAGCCTGACGGACCCTGTTTCCGGCAGCGAGGTTCTCATTTTAGAGCTGGAAATGAGCCGCCAGTTACTGCCGCAGCGGGCTTCTGTTTTATTAGACGAGGGTCTGCTTGCCGAACCCTCAGTTATTTTGGAAATGATGGGTTCTTTGGGCTTAGGCACCCTGTTCCGCTTAATTCCATACCGCGTGCTGGGAACAGAGTGTGCCTTTTTGCTGGCATTCAGGCCTGACAAGGTAATGGTATGCGGAAGGGAAAGAAAATACTGCCTTATAGGAATTTCCCCCGGGGAATTATCTGCCGGAGCTGGTATCCGGGCGTTGGTAAGCGCGAAATGACAAGTATGAGCTTTGAGAAAGGTCTTGATTTATTATGCTGAAAAAAATTGTTCTGAATTTTAATATGCTTTGGGCGCGGCTGTTGGCGCGGCTAAAAATCTGCTTGCCCGGGAAAATCATGTATATATGCGGCCCGGACACCCTGCCGCCTCCTTTAAGTGCCGATGAAGAGCGAGAGACACTGGAACGCTTTGCCCAGGGCGATGAGTCTGTGCGCAAGGTTTTGATTGAGAGGAACCTCCGGTTAGTAGTTTATATTGCCCGGAGGTTTGAAAACACCGGTATTTATGTGGAAGACCTTATCTCTATCGGAGCTATTGGCTTGATTAAGGCAATCAACACCTACAATCTCGAAAAAAAAATAAAGCTGGCTACATACGCCTCCCGCTGTATTGAAAATGAAATTTTAATGTACCTGAGAAAAACCTCAAATCTACGCTCCGAGGTAAGCTTTGACGAGCCGCTTAACACAGATTGGGACGGAAATGAGCTTTTATTGTCTGATATTTTAGGCACAGAGCCTGACTGTGTGGCACGCCCTATTGAAGATGAGAGCGACAAGGATATGCTCAAGGAGGCAATATCCCGCCTTTCGGAAAGGGAAAAGGAAATTATAACTATGCGCTTTGGGCTAAACGGCGGGGCAGAAAAAACGCAGAAGGAGGTCGCCGACATGATGGGAATAAGCCAGTCGTACATCTCGCGGCTGGAGAAAAAAATCATCTCCCGTCTAAAGCGGGAGATAAGCAGGATGAGCTGAGACGTCTCAGGCAAATTTTGCTTGACAAAAGCCGTTTTTTGTATTAAACTGGGAGCAGACAAACGCACACCTAAAGAAAATCTACAAGGGCAAAAGGGATTTCTCCGTTTTTGCGAATTTGCCGATATTTTCGTTTTGCCTCTCGGCCAAATCTGTTATACGCATCCACGAACCAATAAAGCTCTAAATATCGGTAATTAGATTCGAGGATTTGAGCCATTTTTTATTTGCCCATCTTCTGCTCGGCAGTTCGGGCAGCATCTCTTTGTGGTTTCCATATGAATATTATAACATTATCAATTCCTTTTGTCCACACCCTGAAACAACCCCTTTATCATGCACGAGCAGAGTGATCTGTGGAAGTTTTGCACTGGTTTCTGGATGTGCATTAGAATGAAGGCGGAAGCAAAATCCGGGACGATAACCTCTTGAAAGTCCAAAACATCCTCAAAAAAAGTGTTCTTAATTTGAGTGCCGCCTTCAAAAAGACGAATAACATAAAAAACGCCCATGTCTCGCATCTTGTTCGCCAATCTTCTTGACCGTGATAACCTGATTGGCTTAATCGGGCAACCTCTAAAAACCTTATTTCACAAAAGCATATCTGATACACCTTTGGCAACATGCCAAAACATTACCGGGGCGATAGCATTGCCAATTTGTCGGTAGGCATCGGATTCGCTCCCTGCAAATTGAAAGGTATCGGGGAATGATTGTATTCTGGCAGCTTCTCTTGGAGTAAAGCGGCGGTAGAGTTCCCTATCAGTATCAACAAGCAAAACAGGGTCACGCGAATTCAGGCTGACTTTGGCAAGATGACTTGTTATCGTGAGGCAAGGCTCGTCAAGGTTTTGTGCAAGTCCACGCTTCATGTTGTTCTTAGCATTTTTCATTCCCCTTACCGCTCTCTCGGAAAAGTAGTATTTTTTGTCTTCGATTGCAAGCTCCTGCACCGCAACCGACAACGGCACCGGATTATCCGCCGTTGTAACTGTTGGAAATTGAAAAGGCTTGCTTATATCATCTCGCACTCCTGCCATTATTACTCTTTCCCTTTTCTGAGGAACACCATAATGAGAAGCATTCATTAGTGAAAATTTTACTGTGTAACCCGCTTCTTCAAATTCTTTTTTTACTTGGGCTATTATTTTTCCTCTGTGAAGTGTCATAAAACCTTTTACATTTTCTGCAATAAAGACCTTGGGTTGTTTGGATTTAACAACCCTCACCATTTCTCTATATAGACTTGCACGGTCATCGAAAGGGTCTTTCGTAGGATTAACTGTACTAAAAGACTGGCAGGGGAACCCCCCAACAACAACATCGCAATCAGGTATTTCACCCTCTTTTATGTTGCGAACGTCATCACGAACAACATTTGGGCATTTGAAATTTAACTTATGAGTTTCAAGGGCTTTTTTATCAATATCAAGAGCGTAAACCAATTTAAATGGGAGTTTTTTATATTTCTTGTTGTTGAAAGTAAACCCACCAACCATGCCGTAATCAGCACCACCACACCCGGAAAATAATGAAACTACTTTAAACATCAACAACACCTCCCGCTAATTCTCGAATTTCACGGTCAACGGCATTATTATTAAAGTCTATTCTGTAGGTCATCGGAACGGCAGTGATTACATTGTCACTGCATTTTTGGGCAATATCGGTAAACACAAACATAACAACAGCATTACGTATGAAGTATACACGATATATTGAGTAAGAACGCCCCCATTGTTGTGCCGCCACCCATTCATTTCGGGTAATATTCAACGTGTCAATCCAGTCACTCTTCGTGAGGTCAGGAGCAGTTACACGCTTTGTCGCCTTAACTTCGATATACTTTACAAATTCGGCGTTATCGCCTGTTTCCGCAACAACAGATTGAATATCGTAGCCAAGTCCTCGTGTTTTTCCAAGATGAACAACTTTTCCGGCAAGCCTAAAGTTGAAAGCACTAACTCGCCGTTTCTCATATTCATATACATAACGCTCACCCTCATCGCCAATTTCGACTGTAGATGTTTGTCCATGTTCACTCGCTTCTTCTCCCGAAACCTCAATAGTAACACCAAGAGCCTCAGCGGTCGTGTCAAACAATTTTTCTTTGTCCGATAGGGCAGAAAAGTATTCTTCCCACTCAGAGAAAAATTGTTTTCGGTCTGAAACAGTGCTTAAATCATACGAATAAACATCAAAAATAGGTTTTCGATTGTACTCTTTTGCAAAAAGCTCAATAACTCTCGTTTCATTAGGATTGAGAGAAACTTCGTCTTTGTCAATAATCACTAAATTGGCAAATTCAAGCAAGTTTATTTGCTCCATTATATGTTGCCAATTATAAGAACGTTCTTTGTCGGGAACGATTATGTCGCGTTCGATTGAATTGTTTCTGTCGGTAATAATTGCATCATAGACTTCAAGCGGATTGGCGATACCTTGTAGAACATCAAGAGAGTTTAATATATAGTATCCTATTTCTCTTGATGTGAGAGTGATATTATTACTCTTCGCTAAAAGCATAACCTTCAATAAAAATGGGAATTGACGGACATTGATTTTATTGTAGATTCGGTCTTTTAGGTACTGCCACTTTTGACATTCGTTAGGGAATTGCATTTTATAACAAATATCTTTGAAAAAAGCGGGGGTATCACTATCTGAAAGAAATTTCAAAGTGCGTTTTGATACATAGACTTTTCCATCATCGGCGGTGTAATACATTCCAAATAACGTCCCAGCGTTTTCAGTTCGGTGATTATCAAGAGTTTTTTGAGTAGGGTCTTTTCTATCCTTTTCTTTAGCTTTAAGAAAAGGACGAATGGCATTGTCAAAGGCAGATTTGAAATTCTTTACATCACAAGGGCAAATGCTGTCAATTATTTTTGCATACAAAGGTAACAAGTCGTCCATTTCACTTTGAGACTTGCCCCTAACAATCGTGCATCTATACTGGTTTTCGTGATTATACATACCTTTCACCCCTTATCAAGAATATTTTTAATTTTCACGGCAATAGCCTCGGCGACTAACGGCGGTACAGCATTTCCCACTTGTTTTAACTGGCTTGTCTTAATTCCGATAAACTCAAAATCGTCCGGGAATGATTGTATCCGTGCTGACTCTCGCACAGTAGGAACACGGTTCGCTCGATAATGAAAATGGTGATTATGTCCCGTGTCAATTGTGAAACATGGTCGCTTGCTATTCATACGAGTCCAGGCGATATTTACTTTTCGGGTACTCCACAATTCCTCGGGGAGTGATTTATAGTTACCACCGTCCGGCACCATTGCAATGATTTCTTTTGTGCGGTCTTTGTGTATCGTTACAGAGTGATTAAGTAAGTGCTTACTGTTTGAACGCATTTTCTTTTGATAATTGTTTTGTGCAGGTAAGGCGTATTCAATGTTCTCACCAAGAACACGGTCGTCAGGAATGAAGTCTAAATCCGAAATAGCATCTTTACTTGTAAAAGGAGAAATCCCCATCTCGTTTCCGTGAGTTGGGGGTGGGAAAATAAATTTTTCCATATTTTTATTTTTTTTCTTATTGACGCCAACAAAGAAAACTCTACGACGTTGTTGGGGCACTCCAAAACTTTCCGATGAAAGTATATCATAAGACACCTCGTATCAAAGTGCAGAAAAAACATTAAGCACACCCTCAAGGGTTTTACCGTTAAAGAGCTTTATAAGCCCCGGCACATTTTCCATTACAAACACTTTCGGCTTGATATATCCAATAATATCTGCAAACGATTTATAAAGTATGTTTCGTGGGTCGTCTTCGTTTCTGTGTCCCGAAATAGAGAACCCTTGACAAGGCGGTCCGCCGATAATCACATCAATGTCATCTGCCGTGATTTTAAGTGATTCAAGAATTTTCCTGCCCGATACTTTTGCTATGTCCTCGTTAATAATAACGGCGTTTTTGAAATTATGTTTATACGTCACCGTTGCATCGTACCATATGTCCACACCCATTTTCACATTAAATCCTGCTTGGCTGAAACCAAGCGAAAACCCTCCGCAGCCACAGAACAAATCAATAATATTATATCTTTTATTTTTCATTTCATATTCCATACACTCCCCTCCTGTAACACGATTTTATGTCAACCATTATACCCTGTCATCAACCAAAAAACAAGCACATCAAGCACATTTTTTTAAAACATTATCCATCGCAAGAGGAAAGCTCTTTCAAATACAGCCGTACCATATTCAACGCACTTTTAGAAGACATAAGCCGTACCCGCTCGCGTTCGGTGCCGAATAATTTTTTCACTGCACGGCTGCTATCGTTCCGGGCATCGTACAGTGCGATGCAGACTGTGCCTACCGGGGTTTCGCTTCCGTCACCATCAGGCCCCGCCAAACCGGTAACGCCAAGCCCTATTTCAGCCCCCATAAGCTGGGCAATTCCTTTTGCCATAGCTGAGGCGGTTTCAAGTGAAACTATCCCAAATTTTTTAATACATTCCCCAGAAACACCCAACATCTCGGTTTTGGCCTTAGCATTGTATGCCACAACGCCGCCGAAAAAGCAAGAGGAGATTCCAGGTATGTCGGTAAGCTTTGCGGAGATTAACCCCCCGGTGCAGCTCTCAGCTGTTGCCAGGCTCAGCTGATTTGCTTCCAGTTGCTCTTTTACAACACATTCTAAGCCTCCTGTATCAACGCCGTAAACATTTTCGCCAAGTATTTTGCATACTTTATCAACCAATGGCCGCGTAAGCTCATATGCATCATGGTGATTTTTACCTGATGCAGTAATTCTCAAAAGAACCTCGCCCTGCCCGGCATAGGGTGCTAATGTGGGGTTTTGGGATTTTTTCATCAAATCTCGCAATTTATCCTCAGTTTCAGCCTCGCCTATCCCAAAAACCCTGATATTCCGTGAAACAAACGTCTGCTGAGATAGATCCTTTAGTATGGGAAGTAAACTGTTTTGAAATACTGCGCGGCATTCATCGGGCGGTCCAGGAAGCATATAAACCCGAACACCATCGGAGGAAATAAACCCGCAACCGGGGGCGGTTCCGCAGTTGTTTTCTAAAATAGTGCCGTTTTCGGGAAGAAGTGCCTGCTGAGCGTTGTTTTCAGTAACATCCCGGCCTATTCTTGCGAAATACTCTTTTATACGCTCCCATGAAGCCTCGTGGTGTACAAGGGAAATTCCGAATTCGGAACAGACGGTTTGCTTGGTCAGGTCATCGCATGTAGGACCTAATCCGCCTGTAGTTATTATTATCCCCGCCCTCCGGCGGGCGATTTGTAAGGCGGCAGTCAGCCGTTCCGGGTTATCTCCCACCGTTGTATGTGTAAAACAGGAGATTCCCGCATCACTCAGCCCCTGGGCAATAATTTGGGCATCGGTGTTAACAATGCTGCCCAAAAGAAGCTCGGTGCCCACCGAAATAATTTCACAAACGCAATTCACAGAATCAACTCCTTAGAGCCTGTTTCATAGGCCGTAATATGGATGCCGGGGGGCTATGAGAACAGATTCTTGACAATATGGCCTGCCATAGCCAGCCCTGCCGCTCCCGGAACCCAGGGTACACTACCCGGCAAGCATCGTCTTCCAGGAGGAGGGCAATCCAGCAACCTGGGGGCAACCGGCTTTTCGCTGCTCCAAACAACGTCTAAATTTCCAATTCCCATCCTTCGCAGCTCTTTACGCATGATGCGTGCCAGAGGACAGTCATGGGTCTGAGAAATATCGCACACCGAAAAACGAGTCGAATCCTTTTTGTTGCCTGCCCCTAATGCTGACAAAACCGGTATGCCTCGTGATTTGGCTGTTTGTATAAGGTCAAGCTTGCATGAAACTAAGTCAATAGCATCAGCAATATAATCATATCCTGTTTGAAAAAATTCATCCCGGGTTTCCCCTCTATATTTGGAGATAATCGTATTTACCCTGCATTTAGGGTTAATATCGGCTATTCGCTGTGCCATCACATAGGCTTTGGGCTTGCCTACCGTAGAATGCAGGGCGCAAAGCTGGCGGTTAATGTTTGTTTCCGATATATTGTCAAAGTCAATCAGGGTCAATTCGCCAACCCCGGAGCGGGCTAATGCCTCAGCGGCAAAGCTTCCCACTCCGCCTATTCCGAATACAGCAATCTTGCATTCCGACAAACGGTCAATCTCCTGGTCAAGGTAAAGCATGCGTGTGCGTATAGTTGGCAAATCATATTTCATAATTCATCACCTTTAAAGCTGCCTCTAATTAACTATCCTTCATGCATGGATCATCGGGGCCACATCAAACAAATCCCCCGCCATTCGGCGGGGGACCGGCTGAGGACAAAACCGCGCAACATGTACTGCGCATCACCTCGCACGATTTTTCCCCAATCTGTCAGTTTGTCCACAACCCGATCCACGCCACTTGGCGGGGGATTGGTGTCTTATTTGAATTTCTTCTTTTTGGCACGCGCCGCCTCACTCTTCTTTCGGCGTTTAACGCTTGGGCTTTCGTAATGCTCGCGCTTACGGAGTTCAGAATGAATTCCCGCCTTGGCACAGTTACGCTTAAAACGCTTAAGCGCATTATCTAAGGACTCGTTATCCTTCAGCCTGACTTCAGACAATGTTATTCCCTCCCTCCGCGAATCAAAAACATACCCTCAAAAAATATGAAAGTATACACATTATAGAGGCTTGCGCGAAACTTGTCAAGTAAAATATTTTTTTAGGTTTTACCTTGCCACTATTTTTTTAAGCCGGGCAAAGCGCGGGAGACCATTTTCCTTTTGCTGAAGGGTCTCACCCTGAATAAGCGGCATTGCGTAATCTACATAGCCTTGGAGAATGCCGTTACCTGCCTCGTTAATCCATTCACGCGGAACTCTCTTTTCAGTGTTTGCCACAACGTCAAGCGGCAAAAGCTCCAGCTCACACTTGTACCCGCCGTCACGCGAACATTTGAAGCCCACCATTTTGTCGGTGATACCGATAACGGCATTGTCAACGGCAGCCTTGCCTGCGGCATAGCTCTCGTCTAAGTCGGTTTGGGAGGCCACATGGGAGGCGCAACGCTGAAGCAACGAAAACTCAATTCCTCGCACCTTAACGCTGCCGAAAATCCTTCTTGCCTTTATCATGCTAACTAGAGTAGCGGCTAATCCCCCAAGCTCCGCGTGACCGAAGCTGTCCCTCGTCTGGGGTGATGAAATCCCATATTCGTTGATGAACTTGCCGTTTTTGTCCTGTATTCCCTCGCTCACAGCTACAATCGCTTTGCCGTTTTTCTTGTAAATTGCCGCCGTATCACTGATAAACTGCTCAACATCAAAGGGCACCTCCGGCAAATAGATAAGATCAGGGGCATAATCGCCCGCTAAAGCGGCGGCGGCGGTGAGCCATCCGGCATGACGTCCCATAACCTCTATAACGGTAATCATCCCAATGTCATACACCCGGGCATCAAGATAAATTTCCATGCAGGAGGTGGCCACATACTTAGCAGCAGAGCCATAGCCCGGGCAATGGTCGGTGCCGGACAGATCGTTGTCGATAGTCTTGGGGATACCCATGACACGGCACTCATAGTGGTTTTTGAGCATAAATTTAGAGATTTTATTACAGGTGTCCATTGAGTCATTGCCGCCGTTGTAGAAGAAATAGCGGACATCGTATCTCTTGAAAATTTCTAAGATACGTTTGTAGTCAGCCTCATCTGTGTCTGGATCCTGAAGTTTGTAACGACAGGAGCCTAAAACAGATGAAGGAGTGTATTTGAGGTGCGCTAATTCCTCTCTGTCCTCTTTGTCCATTTGGAAAAGCCTGTTATCTAAAACGCCGCGTATGCCGTTGGACGCACCGTATACGGCGGTAATGCACGGATTATCAAGTGCCGACTCAATGGCACCCAATGCCGATGCGTTAATTGCCGAGGTAGGACCGCCGGACTGAGCGATAATACAAGCTCCTTTTAACTCCTTCATGTGTAAAACCATCCTCTCAAAAAGTTTGCAAGCCCCCTTATTGGCGAGCCCTGGAACGTATTATATCAAAGTTTTTTTGTAAAAGCAAGAGAATTTTTAGATTATATTCAGCAAAAATTTTTCACACAACAACCCCCCCGCCTAACCAGGCGCGGGGGGGGCTTCCTTCTTCCCATCACTTTACAAAGCCGCAGTCTTTACACTTGCCTTTTTTGTCGAACCTGTGCTTTTTGCGCACAGACTGCTCATAATTACAGCCCTTGCACTTTTTTATCTCGTTGTGCTCCGCC
>Ga0099364_10010540_pt1 | contig 12706 bp, 9 predicted proteins | sample TergutTh196P3_FD_73070 | JGI IMG/M metagenome (GOLD analysis project Ga0099364, IMG submission 73070) | Microcerotermes parvus P3 segment gut microbial communities from Pointe-Noire, Republic of the Congo - Th196 P3 | ecosystem: Host-associated > Arthropoda: Insects > Digestive system > Gut ... | reverse complement strand
CGTTTTCGAGAGATTCGATGGCAACGGAAACATAGTCGCCGACATTGACTTCGATTTCACCGATGTCATTTTTGAATTCTTCAATGGGGATGAAAGATTCCGATTTGAGTCCGGCGTTAACAACAACGAAGTTATGGTCGAAGCGTACAACTTCAGCCGAGATAACCTCGCCGGAGCGCATGTCGTAGCGGGCTAGGGATTCTTGAAAAAGTGCGGCAAAACTTTCTTGTCCGGAGTCAGGTGTTGGGGTTGATGAAGCAGTTAGCATAAATTAGGTTAATAAAGTAAAAAGCCGGTATTGTGCATGGTATTGCCGGTCTGCACGAAATAACGGGAAAAGTTAATAAAACCAGGGCTTTTCAGCTCTGGCGCATTTTGCGTCTGACGGCAATTTCAGTATCAGACAGATATTAATTCAATTTCAGGAAAAAGCAAAGCATGCCAGCCCTCTCTTTTGAGGGTGAAGCGTATTTTAGTCCTGAATGTCCTCGCAAGCGTCTTTCAGGATGCTTTCTCTGATGCCTGTTACAGCATTTTGGCAGTCATCTCATGGGCATCTTCTGATCAGAACTGCATGCACTGCCCCTGTGCGATTCAGGGTGACAGGCCCTGGCCGTGAAGCGGGGAACCTGTTTTTTCCTCAAACCATTCAAGTATCTGATGGACTGTCTGGCTGATGTCCATATCGGACGAATCAAGAGTACAGGCATCAGATGCAGGTATCAGCGGCGCGACATCTCTTTGGGCATCTCTTTGATCTCTTTCGTAAAGATCTTGTCGAAGGTCGTCCATTATAGCAGTAAAGCCTTTTTCAAACAACTGCTTATAACGTCTAAATGCGCGAATTTCAACGCTTGCTGTTAAAAAAACTTTCAATTGTGCATCTGGAAAGAGTGTTGTTCCCATATCACGTCCGTCTGCAACAAGGCCTGGCATGCGTTTAAAGTTCGTTTGAAGTCTGACCAGTTCCTGGCGTACGCGGGGCAAAGCGGCGATGATTGATGCGCTGACACCGACTTCTTCTTTGCGGATAGCGGTGGAAACATCTTCGTTTTCCAGGAAAACTGCAGTTCCTTCAAACCGGCATGACATGTTCTGTGCAAGACTGGCGAGTGCGTTTTCGTCATCCAGGGGGGTATTGGCACGCAGTGCCGAAAGAGCAACAAGACGATAGAGTGCACCTGAATCCAGATAATGAAATCCGAGCCTGTCTGCGACGAGCCGGGCGACTGTTCCTTTGCCGGACGCGGTTGGTCCGTCAATGGTAATAACAAAAGGCTCAGGAATATTTGATGCCTTTGCGCGGGTTGGGTCAGGAGTTGTCATGGATGGGTTTGAAAAAAGAGTCCGGGAGAACGGGCAAACTGCGTTTTTGAATCTGCAAGTTAATATTTTTTGAATTTTACTTCAGTTGTGCGGTTTTTGAAAAAAAGTGCAGCATAAAAATATTTATGCCTGGGGAGAATTCACGTCTGGCGCGTTTTTGGACATCGGGTTTTTGACAGACATTTTATGTACCCGGCCATATAGTGAATTCATGCCTGGTCAAAAAGGAAACCGCTGGTGTCCTTTCCGCCTTTATCCTGGAGAGGCTTTCGGTGACAGGCGCTTCAGCTTCCGACAAGATAAAGCAGGCAGGAAAATCCGGCTGTGGCAAAATGTGTGTGGCGTGAATTTCTTTCTGGTTATCGCAGGCAGCCTTTTTGGTTTGTAAACGATTTTTTGTTTAAAAATGGTGTATAATATAGAAAGCGTAATAATATAAATATCATTTTTGTTTGTCTTGCTGCAGGCGCCATATGAAAGCCAAAGAAGCTATGCGTGTTCTGGGGGTGACCAGAAAATCGCTACATAACTACCTGAAGTTCGGGCGCATAAAAGCAGTGCTGTTGCCCAATGGGCGCTACGTTTATGACGAAAGCAGCATTTATGAGTTTTTGGGGAAGAAATCCCCCGAAAAACTGAGAAAAACGGTTGTTTATGCGAGGGTCTCCAATCCCCCACGGAAGTATCTTAAAGAACAGGAAGAAAGGTTGCTTAATTTTTGCACTGCAAAAGGACTTTCCGTTGATGAAGTTTATTCAGACATCAAATCAGGGATGAATTTCGACAGGCGAGGGTTAAACAGGCTGATGACGGATTTGCTCAACGGAAATATTGGCACTATAGTGATTGAAAACAAAGACCGTCTTGTAAGATTCGGTTTCCCATTGATTGAGTCCATTTGCGCGTTCTACAATGCACAGATAATAGTGGCGAATGAGGCCTCGAAGCAGAATTTTGAGCAGGAACTGACAGAAGACCTGATATCGGTCATTCACTATTTCAGTAAGAAATCATACTCAAACAGAAGGAAGCTGAATAAAATCAAAAAAGAGCTGCAAAATGAAAACCCTTAAGATCAGATACAGCACGACAAAAGAAAATCTGGATGCCATCTGGCAGTACCAGAAGCAGTATTCTGTCATGTTGAGGGTTATGTACAATCGTTTTGGCGATGGTGGTCTTACGGAAAACCAGATCAAGCATTTTCAGATAAACAACATTCCCCTAATGAACTCCTGGTTCAGGCAGACTGGCGTCAAGGAGGCTGCCGGTATGTATTCAAAAGATAAAGAGAGCCAGGAAGAAGGCCAAAATCACAAGCGCATATTTGGCGGCACAAAAAACTTCATGGACAGACAGCGTGGGCTGATTTCCAAAGAAGAGTATCAGAAAAAAAGAGTGTTGCCTCTGTGCTCCATCGGTGAGAAAAGGACAAATGGCAACCGGCTGTTTCGCATATCGGGATGTCTCGGTTTCATTACGTTTCAACCGAACAGGCAAACAAAGATAAATCTGACTCTGGTGGGTGTTGGTAAAAACAGGTCCCCAGAGCTGGTTAAGCTGCGTGCTGCGCAAGTCCAGTGCTCACATCCAGTCACATACAAGTTGTGCCAGGACTATATTTATATTTCCTTTGATCCGAAGCTTCTCAGGGAAGAATGCAGCCACTTCAAGCCAGTGGCAAACAGGATATTGTCGATAGACAAGAACCCCAATTACATTGGCTACACAGTTATTGACTGGCATGACCCATCTGACTTGAGGTTCACGATCATTGAGAGTGGGGTGATTACACTCAAGACACTGAACGATCAGGATTTTGCGTTGAAATCCAGCTCTGATGATCCCAAAAAAACGTACATAACCAATAAAAGGCGTCATGAGATTTTTGAAATCTCCAAATGGCTGGTTGATATGGCCAAACACTACCAGTGCGAGATATTTGCCATTGAACAGCTGGTTATGCCGCCTAAAGACAACAAGAAGGGGCGAAATTACAACCGCCTGATCAACAACATGTGGAACCGTGACAAACTGGTGGGCAATCTCAAAACAAGATGTGATGTCGCCGGTATTGAATTCATTGAAATCTATCCTCAGTATTCCGTAAATTCCCCCGCTAATCTTACATATACCAAAGTGAGTTCATTTTTTTGCTGCATAAGCTTTCACTTCATTTTCACCAAGTCCAAATGCTTCCAATAGTTCCCTTTGTTTTTTGGTAAGAGGATTGATCAGCCGCCGACTATCTGGAAGTTCCAATGTTTTGATTTTTTCCAGCTCAGATATGATCAAATGTTTGCTCATCGAGTTCACTTTTAAGAACTCTTTCAACCTTTGCATTAATTCAGATATCGCAATCAATGCAATGAACGCGCAGAAAAGTTTGCCATCGGTTGTGGCATTTTTGTGTGTACGCAATCTTTTCATGTCAAGATGATTCTTGACATCATCAAAGCCTTTTTCTATCGTATCCCTGCGATTGTAAGCAGCCAGGATATCGCTCGTGGACAGGTCAGTGTTGCTTAACAAACAAAAAAAACCGCAGTTCGCAGTAAGCATATCTATCTTTTCGTAGTTGCGGTCGAATGTAAATGTGCCATCCTCGTTTCGATATATATTGAAGTAACGCTCGTATCGCCGGGTTCCTTTTTTATTCAGGGTGGAAAGGGCCTTGAGTTCTTTTTCAAGCTTCTCTATTGAGTTCTGTAGAGAACGAGTGTGTCTTATGGCGAGTGTATGGCTGAAATAGACATGCATCCTGGCTTCTACGCCATAAAAGCTGGAATGAACTGCCTCTCCAAATACACCACTCTCAATGTAGTTGCGAAGTGAAACAATGGTACTGCGCACCTGGTCTACGGCATCATAGGGTATCTTGTGACTCATGTCGACACTGACGATATAGTGCTTCTTTTCGGAATGCATCCATGTCAGATTGGGGGCAGTACAAAACCCTCTGTCCATGACAAATATTAAGTCTTTTATACCCAGTTCGTCATTGTATGCCATCATGTAGGGCAGATGTGATTTGTCCACAATTGAGCCCGGATACGTCACATAAAACAATGGCAGGCCGATGTGCTCCAGAAGATAGCAGCCCAGATTTATCTGTGGCAGATTATCGTTGTCGCGATTGTAACCCCTTTCAGAATCGCTTATACCTTCTGCGTGCGTGGAAAAAGAGGTGACGTCATATACCAGGTACCCTTCAGCTTCGTGCTGTTCAACCCACTTCCTGAAAAAACCCATCCTTTCATCGTAAGTTATGCTGGCAAATAACTTTGAAGCCTTTTGAGAAGAAAGTGGCGCATCATAAATTAAACTGTTTTCCCACCAGTTGAGCACTCTCTCAAACACATTTCCCCTGCAGGCCATGTATATGGCAGAGGTTATAACCGCCATAGCTCTGCTCTGACCAAGAACTTTATCCAGAATCGCACTCACCCCGAGGCTCGTGAGTATATGGCTCAACAAAAATGCGGCACCGGCAGACTTTACGGTGATTTGCTCTGGCACCATCTCAATACTTGCAGTAAAGCCATAAAACTCGTAGTAAGCATTGTTTGGTATGAGCATTCCGCTTTCAGGATCCAGACGGCCGATGAGTCTGTTTTTGTTGGTTGGCTGGTTTTTATCATTTCTAAAGGTTTCCAAAACCTTGTACACATAGCGTTTTCCACCTGACCTGACAATTACACCTTTATCCGGTAGAGGAACTTTTACTTTTGTATTTAATGTCATAGCCACCTCTTTCCAAAAAACTGCTGTATAAGCAAATATTAGCATATACAAGCTGAAAATGCAACCCCCAAGCAAAAAAAACTCCTTGCCTATGCTGTTGAAATTATTGGTGATTATAGAAATTTTGGAGAGAGGGCGATGTGTATATGTAAATTAGTGGCGGAATTTACGTTTTTAAGGCGTCCCACTCGTGCACTGCCTTCTGCGTAGAGGCTGTTTTTGAAGTCCATGCGCCCCAGAATACCTGCACCGATGTTCCAGGCATCACCGTCACCACGAACAAATGAATTGTAGGTATTGTAATTGCCCTTGCCGTATTCAATGAATCCGCCAACGGTCATGCGACCGGAATCCAGTTCACTTCCATATGCAGCACCAGCCAGCAGGGAAAAAGAGTCAACATCTGCGTGTGAGCCTGTTTTCTGCTTCATTGTCCCGCCGCCAAGTGCAGCAAACCCCCCTGCTCCCGTATTTCCACCTGCAGATGCAGCCTTTGCGTGAAACATACCCTGGCTTGCGACAAGGTCTCCCTGCGTATTGAGCATGGACATGCCCGCCAGGACACCTTGCGTCACTGCCTCGGAGCCATCCCACGCATCAGAACCTGTTGCTGTAGCCCAGAGCGCATCTGCATCTTCGCTCAACTGGAATTTGATCCGGGACAGGCCGCCCGCTGAAAACTGTGCTTCACCCGTGGGTGCATGGTCCAAAGTACCTGCCTGAAGCAACTTGATCTTGTCCCCGGCCTGAATACCTGTTCCACCCATAAGAATGCCACGTACGGTAGCATTGTTCAGTTCGGCTGTCCCAGTAACATTAAGCAAGTGAGAAGTGCTGTTAATAAAATCTTCTTCCTTTTGCAGCACAAAATTCAGAATTCTGTTGCTCATGTCCAACCCACCATTCCATACTGGTGTGCTGCTAACGGACTCTCTTATCACAGTCAGGGATCGATTGATGGAAATATTATTCATGTTTGAAACTGAAGAGCCATCATTCATGATCACAACGGGGATATTTCCAGCATGGGAAGCCGCATTAAAAGTGGCATTATGACGGACAGCAAGGGACTGTTTTGGAAGCCCGTGGTCATGAGCCACGATTACGTCCCCTTCAGCTACGACCAGATTCTGGATGCTGCTGTTTTCAACACCTAAAGTAAGCTGCGTTGTACCGCTTTTTATGAGCGTACCCATAAAGAGGGGGCCAGCTAGCGTGTGATCGCTTATATTACCGGAACTTATGTAGGCAATGTCGCCAGCGTTCCAGGTTCTTATGGGATTTTGAATATGAATGCCGCCACTTGTATCCGTGCCCAGTTCAAGGGTTGTGCGGTCTGACATTATCAGTTCGTTGCCAGCAACACCAAGTGCCGTGTCGCTCCCGAGTATGAGTTTGCCAGAATACAACTGTACAGTACCCGTGAACGAGTTGTTTCCACTGAGTGTAAGACTGTGCCACGGGGCATTTACAACCAGTGCATAAGTTCCGAGATTGCCAGAAATATTACCTTCAAATATTTGTTCTGCCCCGCCAGTACTGATCATTACCTGAGCAGTTGGAAGATTTATCGCCTGATTTATGGTATATGGATTGCCATCAAAAAAAATGATCCCTCCGAGATGCTCCCATGTGCGTGCGAGAGTACTGGTTATAATACCTGTTGTATCCCAGTTGCTGGAATTTATCACGATATCATCCGCTATTGCCGGGCCTGCGGAAAGCGTCAGTGCAATAGCCAATGCAACAGCACTGCGACGAAAAGCGGGGTATTTTTTTCCCTGATTCATGGAAAACTTCCTTTAAAACAAGAATTAAAAAAATCCTGCTCTTTTGTCGCTTCCACTGTCAAATGCAGAATGGCTGTACGAAAAAAAAACGGGACAGGTTAAAAAAACACCAGTTAAGAAGAAAAAGAAACCACCACTTCAACAACTCCGACTATACTTTAAAATTGCAAAATAGCCAACACAAGCCCCAACATCAAAGTTGCCGACAAGGCATTCAGGTACCGCAGTTCATGAACTGCTTATGTGCTATCCTCAAAATACTGGTAGACTAAGGTCTGGCACAATTTGTTTTTTTGCCACCACTGAGTCTGAACAAACTGGAAATTGCACTGTTTAATAAAAGTACACGCCAAAACCCGCCCACCCTAGTTATTCACAACAATATGACAGCCATTGCACAAATTACCCGGGATCAAAAAACCAGAGAAGCCTTTCTCCACGTACACGTCAATACCCCCTGGAAGATATACAAAGGCAAAAATACGGCAAACGTAGATGACGCAGCATTCATGCTCAGCGGAAAAGGCAGCGGCATCTTTGCTCTTCCCGCAGACAGGCTCGCGCACGCAGTCTTTATCTTCGAAACGGAATCCCGACTGCACCCGGTCGCTGAAAGACACACTCCCATGGCTGGCGGATACAATATTCGTGATCTGGGCGGATACACTGGTGCCAATAACAGGTCTGTCAAGTGGGGGAAATTTTTCCGCGCTGACGATATGGCCCATCTGACACAGGATGATATTGACTATCTCGGCTCCATCCCAATTACAACAGTCTTTGACTTCCGCACACAGATCGAAGTTGACAGGGCACCGGACAAATTGCCGTCAACTGTCAAACACGTGCTTCACCGGCCACTCGCACCTGGAAATGTCGCTCCTGCCGAAATCATGGACGGCCGATTCGCCCGCTATGATGATGCAAACGCCTTCATGCATGTTGTCTATCATGAACTCATCACGTGCCCATACATCAACTCCGTTTACAGGGAGTTTTTTGAATACATCCAGGATGAAGACAAAGTGCCGGTCCTTTTTCACTGCACAGCAGGCAAAGACAGAACCGGTGTAGCCGCAGCCTTTTTACTGTATGCACTGGGTGTTGATAAAGAAACCATCTTTCAGGACTATGTTGACTCCAATATCTACCTCGCAGACAAGTATTCCCACCTGACCCAGGACAATCCGCAACTGGCTGTCATGTATGGTGTTACCCCGGGCTTTCTGACAACTGCCTTTGACGCAATGACCGAAACCCAGGGCACTGTTGAAAACTACCTGACGAACGTATTGAATGTTGATATTGATGCCCTGCGTGCAAAATACCTGTACTAATTTGAACAAACGCGGTTTTTTTGAGGTTCCTGACCGCGATCCGGTCATTGTGTCGCAGGATTGCGCATAAAAGCCGTGCTTGACTGGAAGATTCAGCCAAAACCACACTGTAGCCATGTTCAATGGCAATACGATGAAAAACTGAAACTAATGATGCACTCCCCTACCCTGCGGGAAGAGATGTCCTTAGGAGAGACTATGAAAAAACTTGATCTGAAAACCCTGAAGGCAATGGACATGTCCATTTTCCCGCCCGAAATGCTCGGACGGCTTAAATTCAGAATAACCCCGCCTACAAAAGAACCTCTGGCTCCTGGAATTCACCATCTGGGCCAGTCAGACGAACGCGATACCAGCCTCGTAGTCCCTGAAGGACTCGAACCTGGCAAACCCGTACCGCTTTTTGTCATGTTTCACGGCGCAAGCGGCGGATCGGAAAAAGTCAAACCGTTTGTGATTGATTACGCACACAAACACAAATTCCTGCTGCTTTTTCCCCAGTCCACTTTCGAGACATGGGATCTGACCATTGGCGGACACGGACCCGATCTCGAACGCCTTGAACTCGCACTGGCGTTCATAGCATCACATTTTGCCATAGACCCCGAACACTTCGCCCTGGCCGGTTTTTCAGATGGCGGAAGCTATGCACTCTCGACAGGACTGACAAATGGCGATTTCATCACGCACATCATCGTCTTCTCCGGCGGATTCATGAATGTCTATGTAAAATCCGGAAAGCCACGCATTTTTATCACACACAGCCCCGAAGATGAACAGCTCAACATCAGAAAAAGTGCCCTCAAACATTATAACGACCTTAAAAAAGAAGGCTATGACGCTGTTTTTGAAGTGTTTTCCGGCAAGCACGTCATTCATCCGCCCGTTGTAGAAAAAGCCATGGCATTTTTTCTGGACAAAACCGGGCATGAACCAGAACCTGTTTCATGAAAATAAACAGTTCACAAATTGACTTTTAGGCTTGATTGAAAAAGCAACTCAGCATAAAATAATGGCTTTGTAGTAATTGGTTTCACTAACACGTGTTATAACTTTAACCAAAAATGGAAATAACTATGGATCAAGAAAAAGTAAAAAGAAGAATTCGCATACCTGCATTGCACGACAAGATCATGAGCGCTGCTGCTGCTGCTGAATTCATTAAAGATGGTATGATTGTCGGTATGAGCGGCTTTACACGCGCTGGTGACCCGAAACAGATTCCGTTTGAATTTGCAAAAATTGCCGATGGTGGCAAGCGCAGAGTCTATCTGATGACAGGTGCCTCACTTGGTGCTGACGTAGACGGTTCTATGGCGCGTGCAAGCTCAATCAACAAGCGCACACCATTCATGTCCGACCGTGATATGCGTGCTGCAATCAACAAAGGTGCTGTCCCCTACTATGATCTGAATCTGGGTGACCTGGCCCCGATGATCCGCAGAAAGCAGCTTCCTTCTCCAGATATCGCAGTTGTTGAAGCCGTGTCCGTAACCGAAGATGGCATGGTCGTACCGACTTCTTCTTTTGGTAGCACGGACGTCTTCCTTGAAGAAGCCAAGCAGATCCTCCTGGAAATCAACCTGGCTGTCCCGTGTGGCTTTGAAGGTGTTCATGACTTCTACGTCCCGAAGTCCCGTCTTATGCCCTATGCTGCACCAATCCCGATCAATGATGTAATGGATCGCGCCGGTACCATCGGCATCAAGGTTGACCCGTCCAAGATTGTTGGTATCGTACTGACAGACAGACTCGACTCGGCATCCGAGAACGTACTTGCTGACCCGGCACAGGACCAGATGGCTATCAACCTGCGCAACTTCTTCCTGAACGAAATCAAGGTCGGGCGCATGACTGAATCTCTCTTCCCGCTTCAGGCAGGTGTCGGCAGCGTTGCAAACGCCGGTCTGTGGGGGCTGCTGGAAGGTCCGTTCAAGAACCTGACCATGTGGTCCGAAGTTCTTCAGGATTCAACCTGGGATCTGATTGACTCCGGCCGTATGACATTTGCTACCGGAACCGCGATTACCGTATCTCCGGGCAAGTCAGATGAAGTCTACGGTAACTGGGAGCGCTACAGGGACAAGGTCTGCATTCGTCCGATCTACATCACCAACTCCGCAGAAATCATCAAGCGCATCAACCTGATCGCTGTTAACACCGCAATGGATGTGGATATTTACGGTAACGTCAACTCCACAAACATCGCCGGCAGCAACATGATGAACGGTATTGGCGGTTCCGGTGACTTCGCAGTTAATGCGCATACCACAATCTTCCTGACGCGTTCAGCATCAGTTGATGGCAAACTCTCCCGCGTTCTCCCGATGGTGCCACACGTTGACCACAACGAGCACAATGTTGACATCATCATCACCGAACAGGGTATCGCCGACCTGCGCGGCCTGTCACCGAGAGAGCGTGCCGTTGAGATCATCAACAACTGCTCTTCGCCCGACTATCGTCCAGCACTTGAAGAGTATTTCCGTCTTGCCTGCGAGCGCGGCGGTCATACGCCTCACATCCTGGAAAGAGCCTTTGAGTTCTTCACACGCCAGCGTGAGACAGGTTCAATGAAGGGCTGATACAGCAGTCTCTAAAAGCTGTGGCATATTGACACGCCTCAGCTTTTAAAAAACACATCCCGGCAAAATCATCGGTTTTGCCGGGATTTTTATTGCCCGCGCCCTCTGGAACAACCGCTGCGTGATTTTTGCCATGAAATTTTGTGCTTTGTTTGCGCACCCATGCAAAAAGCCGGCATAAACCGGCTTTTTGCTATACGGCAAATGAATGCTTCTATCTGACGTGGTATTCGTCGCGATCCTTGTCCTGTAAAAAAATCTGCGCGTACTGGTCCGGATTGGTTGAACTGAACTGCTCCTGCCCCCACTTCCGGCACGGATCACAGCAGAAACGCGGCAACTGGACTGCAAAAATATGACCATGACGCCCCGTATCAGCACTCGAATCCATCGTGAGCGCACCTCCACAATCAGAACACTGCCGAATCACTTCAATGATGTTTTCGCGGATTCTTGTTGTGTCATAAAAAATCTGAAGTGAACGTCTGTGAAATGGCTGGTCCGGATAAACCTGATTGCGCAGTGCCTTGCGATTGTTCCAGTGATGCATCGTATATTCCTTGAGCGTGCGTAAAAATTCAGTAATCTGCTTTGACTGGACCTGACTGCGGGCATCATAATCCGGCTCACGGATATTGCTGTAGTCCAGACCCGCCATCGCCAGAATAATGCCCGTATTGATGTAGGGGAGCGCACTCTCAATCGAATACCCTCCTTCCAGAACACAAATATCCGGATTCAGCCGGTCATTGAGTATGGCATAACCCTGGGCTGTAAACTTCATGTTCGTGATCGGATCGGAATAATGATTGTCCTGGCCCGCAGAATTAATAATCAGTTCCGGCTTGAAATCATTTATGATCGGCATGATGATCTCATCCAGAACATACAAAAAACCGGACTCGCAGGTACCCGGCGGCATCGGCAGATTAAGGGTCCTGCCAAAAGCATTCGGCCCGCCCAGTTCATCCGGAAAACCCGTACCCGGATACAACGTCCTGCCATCCTGATGCATCGAAATAAAAAGAACATCCGGATCATGCCAGAAAATATCCTGGGTACCATCGCCGTGGTGACAGTCCGTGTCAACAATGACAATGCGTCTCACCCCATACTTGTGACGAATGTATTCAACCATGATCGCTTCAATGTTCAGCGTACAGAACCCCCTGCTCCCATGCACTATCCGCATGGCATGATGACCCGGCGGGCGAACCAGTGCAAAGGCATTGTCAACTTCTTTGGTCATGACCTTGTCAGCAGCAACAAGTGTGCCTCCGGCCGCGATCAGGTAGGATGCATGCATGACCGACTGAATGTTCGGCACACAGAAATGAACACGTTCAATGTCCTTTTCCGAACACAGTACAGGCTTGTATTCAAAGATGTTGTCAAAATCGAGCAGGCCCTCCTCAAAAACCTGGTCCTGCGTGTATAACAGCCGCTCTTCACGCTCCGGGTGCGTTGGCGAAATCGCATAATCAAACGCCGGAAAAAAAACAAGGCCAGTTTTCTTTTTCACACAATACTCCTTAAAATCAATCCTGTTTGATCAGTCCGGGCTTGACCTGCAGTCTAACCCGAATATTTTTTCCGGCTGTTGAAAAACCCCTGACTACATTGAAAGACTGCAGCTCGGCAACTTCGATAACAATGTCTTTTTCCCGGGCTCCGGCACTTCTTGCTTTCTGATTGAGCAGATTTGTGCCAAATTCAATCACATCACGCTCGGTAAAGCTCGCAGGAATTCTCTGCAAAATCCCCTCTTCTGCAACTGAGAGCGTACCGTCTTCCGTATCGGCAACCAGGTTGAGTTCAACCGTTGTTCTGGCCATTGCCGCTCCGCTTGCATTGATTACGTCTGAATTGTCCGGCACATGGGCTGTATAGCCGGTCATCTTTTCCAGGGTATCCGCCATAAAGG
>Ga0099364_10010539_pt1 | contig 12706 bp, 9 predicted proteins | sample TergutTh196P3_FD_73070 | JGI IMG/M metagenome (GOLD analysis project Ga0099364, IMG submission 73070) | Microcerotermes parvus P3 segment gut microbial communities from Pointe-Noire, Republic of the Congo - Th196 P3 | ecosystem: Host-associated > Arthropoda: Insects > Digestive system > Gut ... | reverse complement strand
ACCGCGACGAACAAGTCGTCACGGTGCCACCCTCTTTAAAAAAGAGGGTACGTCCTACGGTTGTTTTTTGCATTTTTACAAGTAAGAATAAATCTTGTTTCAGCCTTACCCTCTTTTTTAAAGAGGGTGGCTTCAAAGCGGTTACGCTTTGAAGACGGGTGTTTTGCCTGCGGCAGGATTTAGGTTTTAGGATTGAGGTTTTAGGAAAGGGGTGAAACGGCAAATTCCTTCCCTTACTAATCTCCAATCTCTAATCTCTATGTTGCGTGCATATATATTGGCATAAACCAAAATATCGGAGGGTTATGCCATGAGGACGGGGAAAATTGGGCGGCGCAAATATTACGCGCGGTATATTTCGCATTACACAAAGCGCAACTATGCTTTGATCGGGCTGGGGGCGCTGTTTTTGGCGGGCGTGCTTGCGGGGGCGCTGCTGCCCGGCTTCGCGGACGCGGACAGGATGTCCTTTGTGCGGGAGCTGCTCACCGGTTTTGTCGAACGGCGGCGCACACAGCCAATCTCCGGGAATTTTTACGCGGCGGCGGCATCCTCGCTGATATTTGTGGGGGCGATGTTTTTTTGCGGTTTTTGCGCGATTGGCCAGCCCGCCGCGCTGCTCGCCCCGCTGTTTAAGGGGCTTGGGTTCGGGATTTCCGTGGCTTCGCTCTACAGCGCCTACGGGGCGGGGGCGGCGGGGTATGTGGGGCTTTTTTTGCTTCCCGGGACGGTTATAACCACGGTTGCGCTGCTTATTTGCTGTCGTGAATCCCTGCGGCTTTCCACGCGATTTTGGCGGATGGCGCGGCCGAACGGCGGGGAAAGCGGGGCTTACCCGCTGCGGATTTATACAGCGCGTTATATTGTGGCGGCGGCGGTCTGCCTTATTTCCGCGGCGCTGGAGGCTTTTATATATTATTTATTTGCAAATTCGGTGGTTTTAGGGTAGAATAGTTTCATTGTAATTGGCGGGGTCATTCTGAAAAATTGATTACAACAAGAAAACGCAATGTAATGTAACCATGATAACTATCGAGCCGCGAATTCCGAAATGGAAACTTGCGTTTATGGTTGACATTTCGGTAAATGAGCATTTTTCAGAATGACCCTATAGTGCGGGAGGGATGTTTAAATGGCGGGCTTTTTTGGATTTTTCGACTATTCAAAGCCGGGCAAAGGGGTGCGCAAGGACGAGCCAAAGCGTTCCCATTTCGTGATGTTTTTCATTTTGCTGCAGCGGAAGTTCTGGAAAATGGTGCAGGTGAACATCCTGTTTTTGCTGTTTTGCCTGCCTGTTGTCGGTGCGGTTGCGCTGACCGGGACAGGTACCGCGCCGTCTTTGGTGCTTCCGCTGACGATATTGCAGCTGGTCGTGACCGGCCCCGCGATTGCGGGGATGCTGTATATCCTGCGCAATATTGAAACCGAGTCGCCTGTGTTTTTGCTCTCCGACTTCTGGGATTCATTCAAGGGCAATTTCAAGCAGGCGTTTTTGTACGGTTTGCTGTGCGCGGCTGTGACGTATCTGATGTATTTGGCGGCTACGTTTTATATGCGCAGCGCCCCCGACAATATCTGGATGTACGCGCCTTTGGGGCTGGTGCTGTTCATGAGTCTGATGTTCCTGTTCGCGAATTTTTATATATTCCCGATGATTGTCACGCTTGAACTGCCGCTCCCCGCGCTGATAAAAAACGGGGTTATTTTGTCGATGATTTGCGCAAAGGCCAATTTTATTATACTTTTCTGGCTGGTGCTTATTGTTTTTGTGTTCTGGCTGTTCCCTGTGCTGGGCTTTATTTTCTATCTGCTGATCGGCTGTTCGGTGATTGGGTTTGTGATAATGCACAACGCCTATCCCGGGATTAAAAAATACGCGATAGACCCGTATATGGCACAGCTTGAGGAGGACGCGGCGAAGCCCGTGGAAGGCGGCGTGTTCGAGGACGAGAGGACCCTGCCCGAGGATAAAAGCTAGTGGCGGTCAGGCGTTGGGGCCTTCCCTCGGGGCGGGAAGGCGCGGCGGGACTGGGCGCCGCGACAGGTATATCGGAGCTTGTTTGCGCGGTTTTATCGGCGAGGGGATACAGTGGCCCGAACGCGGTGAAGGCCTTTTTCTCGGATGAAGGGGCGCTTGAATCACCGTATGCCATGGCGGATATGGACAAAGCCGTCGTGCGGATACGGCAGGCGCTGGAAAATGGGGAGCGCATAGCGGTTTACGGCGATTATGACTGCGACGGCGTTACCGCAACCGCTCTGCTGACCGGGTACCTTTCTTCTGTCGGGGCGGATGTGTTTTACTATGTCCCCAACCGCGAAAAAGAGGGCTACGGGCTTAACATGGCGGCGGTGGACGCACTGCGGGATAACCGTGCGTCGCTGATTATTACGGTGGATAACGGGATATCCGCGCATGAGGAGATCGCATACGCGAAGTCGCTGGGGATTGACACAGTGGTAACGGACCACCATACCCCCCGCGAAACTTTGCCCGACGCGGTTGCCGTTGTAAACCCGCGCCGCGCTGACTGCCCATCGCGGTTTAAAGAGCTTGCGGGAGTGGGCGTCGCGTTCAAGCTGGTATGCGCACTTGAAGATGCCGAACCCGCAGAGCTTATGGAATATTACTCCGGGCTTGCGGCGCTTGGGACAATCGCTGATGTTGTCCCGCTGACCGGGGAGAACCGTATAATCGTGCGGCACGGGCTTTTGAACTTAAAGGAACCGGAGAGCCCCGGTATCCGCGCGCTGATGGGTGTGAGCGGTGTGAGCGCCGCGAAATTAAGCAGTGAATCCGCCGCCTTTGGCTTGATCCCGCGCATTAACGCTTGCGGGAGGATGGGCGCTGCCGACGACGCCATAGAGCTTCTCCTCACAGACGATAACACAGCGGCTGAAGAAGCCGCCGCGCATATTGACGCGCAAAATATAGAGCGCAAGGGCGTCGAGGACGCGATCATGGACGAAGCCCTGAAAATGCTGAATGCGGACCCGAGGCTTTTGGGCGGGCGGCTGTTGATGCTGGCGGGGAAAGACTGGCACCATGGAGTTGTTGGCATAGTGGCGTCCAAGCTGATGGAAAGGTATGGGAAGCCTACGATCCTGTTCGCGCTGTCGGAAGGGCAGGCGCGAGGCTCCGGGCGGAGTATACCGGGATTTTCGCTTATTAACGCGATAACTGCCTGCAACAGCAAGCTTTTGCGCTACGGCGGGCATACATTGGCGGCGGGACTGACTTTGCGGGAAGGGGACCTTGCGGATTTTGTAAGCTCCATGGAAGCTTACGCCCGAAAAAACCACGCCGTGATGCCTGTGCCGGAGCTTAGGCTGGATTGCATACTTGCCCCAAACGAGCTGACGATAAATAACATCGCGCCGCTTTCCGTGCTGGAGCCGTTCGGCGCGGGGAACGAACAGCCGCTGTTCCTTCTCCCCGGTATGCGCATCGAAGGCGTGTACCCCACAAATGACGGAAGGCACCTGCGGCTACGGTTCCGGTTTGGCAACAATCTTTTTTACGCCGTGTATTTCCGCATGACGGCGCCCGAGCTTCCGTTTTCCGCGGGGGATACCGTGGACGCCGCCGCCGCTGTCACCGTAGGCGAATGGAATGGCGCGCCGCAGCTTTCCGTGCGGCTCTGCGATATCTGCCCGCATGGGCTTGACCGTGAGGCACTAGTCGAATCGTACTCCCGCTATCGGCTGTATAAAATGGGGGAATACGCGGATACTCGCGCGCTGGTACCGACAAGGGAGGACATCTCGGCGGTTTATCGGCATATCCGCGGCAGCGGGCCGTGCTTCTACGGCGGGGAAGGGATATTCTATCGGCTCTCCCGATCTGGGGCGGATTATTGCAGGACGCTGATCGCGCTGGAGGTGCTGTTTGAGCTGGGGCTTATAGAAAACCACGGCATGGCAATCCGCATAAAAGAAGGCGCGCCGAAGGCCGATTTAAATCAGAGCGGGATTTTGCAAAGGCTGGGTGTTGAACACAGCTTCTAAGTATTCCGAGCGCTGATTGCGAGATTTTCTATATCGTAACTATGTTTCGTAACATACTGTCTAGTGGCGTGGGGAGGTGATTTTGTGTATGATATGACTGTGTTCGACGACCTGCTGAAGGTTTTGCAATTAGGTGACGGCGGATACGACCTGGAGAAAATAAAATCGGCGTATGCGCTGGCGGCCGATGCCCACGCGGGGCAGTTCCGTGATTCGGGCGAGCCGTTTGTGTCCCATCCCGTGGCGGTCGCGCTTATTTTGGCGGGCTTGGGGATGGACAGCGACACGCTGGTCGCCGCGCTTCTCCACGATACGGTGGAGGACACGGACATGACGCTGGAGGAGGTCGCCGCGCGGTTCGGGGACGATACGGCACAGCTGGTGGACGGGGTCACAAAACTGCGGCGCCTGCCGTTTTCCTCAAGGGAGGAGGAGCAGGCGGAGAATATCCGAAAAATGCTGATGGTGACTGCCAGGGATGTGCGGGTTACGATTATAAAGCTGGCAGACCGGCTGCACAATATGCGCACAATCGGTGTGCGCCCGCCCCAAAACCGCAGGGACAACGCGCTGGAGACCATGGAGATTTACGCGCCGATCGCGCACAGGCTGGGCATACACACGATCAAGGAGGAGCTGGAGGAGCTTTCGCTTCGTTATCTTGACCCTGTCGGCTACGCGGAAATAGAAAATCAGCTGAATATGAAGGCGGAGGAACGCAAGCAGTTCCTGGAGCGCATTAAGGCAAAAATAACCGCAAGGCTGTCGGAAAAATTTGATGATGTTTTTATAGAAGGCCGCGTAAAGGGCATTTACGGCATCTATCGCAAGCTATATATGCAGGACCGCACAATGGAGGAAATTTACGATATTTACGCAATCCGCGTGATAGTGGACACGGTTGACGAGTGTTATCAGGTATTCGGCGAAATGCAGGATATGTTCAACCCGATCCCCAGCCGTTTTAAAGATTATATTTCTAACCCAAAGGCGAATATGTACCAGAGCCTTCACACAACAGTTTTTGACAAAGAAGCGTCGGCGACCCCTTTTGAAGTGCAGATACGCACATGGGAAATGCACCAGACCGCGGAATTCGGCGTGGCGTCCCATTGGCGGTATAAGGCCGCCGCCGAAGCGGACGGCACAAGGATAAACATAAAAAGCGACGCGGCGCTGGAGAAAAAAATTTCCTGGGTGCGGCAATTCCTGGAAGCACAGAAGGATTCTGTGGACAGCCGTGAGATTTTAGGCGCGATTAAGTCTGACCTTGCCACCGACGAGGTCTTTGTCTACACGCCCAAGGGTGATGTCATAACGCTTCCGGCGGGGTCTACGGTGGTGGACTTCGCCTATTCAATCCACTCCGAAATCGGCAGCCGCATGAACGGCGCAAAGATAGACGGGCGGATGGTTTCGCTTGATACACAGCTGCAGACGGGAAACATTGTAAACATACTGATTGCAAATGACGAAAGCCGCGGCCCGAGCAGGGATTGGCTGACTTTTGTCAAGACGTCCTCCGCGCGCAACAAAATCCGCCAGTGGTTCAAGCGCGAACGCCTGGAGGAAAATATAGAGGCGGGGCAAAGCGACCTTCTGAAAGAAATGCGCCGCTATAATATTTTATTGGAGGATGAGGAGCTTGAGCTATTTACCGAGAAATTCGCGAGGAGCCGGCGGTTCCATTCCTCCCGCGAATTTTTGGCGGCGATTGGGTACGGCGGCATTTCGCTGACAAATATCATGCCCGCGTTAAGGGAGGCGTACCGCCGCCAATATGACCGGCCCGATGAAGAACAGATAAAACGGCAGCTTTTGCGCACATCCGCGCAAAAACCGCGCAAAGCCTCTGCCGGTGTTATTGTAGAAGGGCTGGAGGGCTGTAAAGTAAATTACGCGAAGTGCTGCGGGCCTTTGCCCGGTGACGACATCGTCGGGTATGTAACGCGCGGGTCCGGGGTTTCGGTACACAAGCGCGACTGCGTAAACGCGGACCTGACCATAGGCGAGCCTAACCAAAAGGAGCGCTGGGTGAACTGCCAATGGGCAAAGGGAGCTGCCGCCGAAAAATTCAAATCCACCGTGGATGTAATCGGCAAAGACAGGCCGGGGCTTCTTTTGGATGTAAGCATACTTTTGAATAATATGCATCTGGCGGTTTCGTCCATAATCGCGCGGGAATACGGCGAGGACATGACCGCTATACAAATTACCTTCGGCGTTTCGGACCTTGAGCAGCTGCACCATGTAAGCGGCGCGCTGAAAAAAGTAAGCGGGATATCGCGGGTGGAGAGGGTTACGCAGTAGGGGGCGGGGCGGCGCTGCCGCGCAGGATTTAGGTTTTAGGATTGAGGATTGAGGAAGGGAAGGAACTTGTAGGGTCGGGGTTCCATCCCCGACCGCGAATATTCGACCGGGCTTTGACGGTCGGGCATGGAAGCCCGACCCTACGACGCGGTGCGTAGGATGAGGTTTTAGGGTAGGGTGGGGGCTTGCCCCCGCCGAAGTGTCACCGGGATGACGGCGGGGGCAAGCCCCCGCCCTACGGTGTCATCTTTTAATTATTCATCACGAATTGCATTTCACATTCCATAGCGAGATGAAACTTGTATTGACAATAAAACGATTTTTCCTTGACAATCTAACCGAAGAAAGCTATACTAAAAGCACAAGAGCGTGCCGGGAACCGACACGCCACCTCAGCGCACAGCTATATGTAGCCGCTTACTTTTGGAAGGGTTGGGCGGCTACATTGCTTTCGGCGCGTATGACAGGAATATCAAAAACGCAATCACCAAGCAAATGATGAAGCGCAATACCCTTTTCCCGCGTTCTCCCATAGGCAATCCACCTCCTTCCCACAATCAAATCAGGGAAGTACAAACGGCGGTGTAGACGGATCCGGCACCCTCTTGCCTGCTTATACTAACATATTTCGGCAAAGCCCGCAAGCCAAAGTTTTATAATCAGTCAATTTCAAAATGGGTTCAGTGAAAATAAAATAGACTGTAAACGAGGTGAAAAAATGTACGATGTAAAAGAGATACAGGCAACAGCCCAAACTATCTTCGAAAAGTACGAAACGAGGTTTGGCCGCAGGGAAAAGGACGCTTTTTTGGAATTTTGCTCTTCGCGGTTTAAGGGGCTTGGCTACGCGGAGGATGAGATATCGATACATAAAAGCGCGCTGGGCAAAAACCTGGTGGTAGGTCCGATTGACGCGGATATCCTTGTTACCGCACACTACGACACACCCGCGCACAACGGATATATCGCGCTGCCTTTCGTGCGGATTTTCGGGCAGGCTTTGTCTACGCTTTTGGGAGCGGTAATCCTGCTTGTTATTTTCTTTTTAAGCGGGGTGGCGGGCGGTGTGCTTTACGGGATTGGTGTAATACCGTCTTTATATTTAATACATATTGTAAATTATATTGTGCTTGCCCTGCTGGTGGCGCTGGTGTTCCTCTTCAAAAACAAACACAACCGCAACGACAATACAAGCGGAGTGCTGGGCGTTTTGGCTGTGGCCGCCCTTGCCGCCCAAAACCCGGGGCTTAAAAAGAAATGCGCATTTGTGCTGTTTGACAATGAGGAAAAGATGCTTTGGGGTTCATACGCGTTTGCGGCACACCGGCGCAAAACCTGCCCGAAAAAAAGTGGCAGCCCGGTCATCAATTTGGACTGCATCGGGGACGGCGATGTGCTTGCCGTAGCATCGCCTAAAAAGCATGAGGTTTGGGATAAGCTCGCAGAACATTTTAGGGAAGATGGCTTTGAAACTGAAAAGAAGCACAGTATGCTCATTTATATGAGCGACCACGCAAATTTTTCCCGCGGGGTTATGGTTTCGTTTGCGCGGCGGTCACGGCTGGGGCCGCTTTACCTGCCCAATGTACACACGCGCAGGGACACCGTTTGTGATTTGGATTTAATAGAACGGCTGGGCGGGTCGGTATGTAGGTTTGTGGAAAAAATACAAGAAGGAGAAAACAATGGATAAAATCAAAATGGCAGCCCCATTAGTCGAGATGGACGGGGACGAGATGACGCGCATCCTTTGGAAAATGATCAAGGATGAGCTGCTGGAGCCGTACATTGAGCTGAAAACCGAATATTACGACCTTGGGCTTCCTTATAGGGAGAAAACCGGGGACAAGGTAACGCGCGACGCTGCCTATGCCATAAAAAAATACGGCGTGGGCGTAAAATGCGCCACCATCACCGCAAATGCCCAGCGCGTAGAGGAATATGGGCTGAGCCAAATGTGGAAAAGCCCGAACGCCACGATCCGCGGTATTTTGGACGGCACGATTTTTCGGGCGCCGATTTTCGCGGGCTGTATTAAACCGTCCGTGAATACATGGAAAAAGCCTATCGCAATCGCGCGCCATGCCTACGGCGATGTATACGCCGCCAGCGAATACCGCGTACCCGGGAAGGGCAAGGCGGAGCTTGTTTTCACGGATGAAAACGGCGCGGAAACTTATCGCCAAACTGTGTATGATTTTGAAGGGCCGGGGGTGCTTGCGGCGCAGTATAACAAGGACAGCTCCATCGAATCATTCGCGCACGCGTGTTTCCGCTACAGCCTCAGTGAGAAAATGGATATGTGGTTCGCCACGAAGGATACGATCTCGAAGCAGTATGACCAGACTTTTAAGATTATTTTTCAAGAGATATACGATAAACAATACAAAACCGATTTTGAAAAAGCTGGGATCCAGTATTTCTACACGCTGATCGACGACGCGGTTGCGCGCGTAATCCGCGATGAGGGCGGCTTTTTGTGGGCGTGCAAGAATTATGACGGCGATGTGATGAGCGATTTGCTGTCCACCGCATTCGGGTCGCTGGGGCTTATGACCAGCGTACTCATCAGCCCGGAGGGGCATTATGAATATGAGGCCGCGCATGGCACGGTAACGCGGCATTATTACCGCCATCTAAAAGGCGAGCAGACATCTACAAACCCCGTGGCCACGATATTCGCGTGGACAGGGGCGCTGCGCAAACGCGGCGAGCTGGACGGCATCGCGGAGCTTTCGGGGTTTGCAGACAGGTTGGAGGACGCCTGTGTCAAAACCATCGAAAGCGGCGTGATGACAGGGGACCTTGCCGCGCTCTGCGTTGGTGTGGAGCCAAAGGTTGTGACATCCGGGGAGATGATTGCGCGGATTAGGGAGAGGGTATAGGATTAAGTAGGGCGGGGGCAAGCCCCCGCCCTACCCTAAATCCTAAAACCTTAATCCTGCCGAAGGCAAAATACCCGTCTTCAAAGCGGTTACGCTTTGAAGACGGGTGTTTTGGTGTTTTGGCACGGGCGACCGCAAGGGTCGCCCCTACGGCACAACATATTTTCATGTAGGGGCGGGCCCATGTGCCCGCCCGTATTGTACAATACGATATGGTAATTTCGGGACGTCGGGGACGCCGTCCCCTACGGCCTGCGGCAGGATTGAGGTTTTAGGATTTAGGATTTAGGAAGGGAAGATATTTGTCGCTTCGTTCTTTTCCTGAAACCTGAAACCTCAATCCTAAAACCTGCGGCGCTCTGCGCCGCCAGCCACCCCTCCAAGGAGTGGAATTTCGGGCGGGAAAACCCCGCCCCTACGGCATATATATGGTTTCGATTGCAATTTCGGGCGGCAGATTGCCGCCCCTACAGCCTTCGGCAGGATTCAGGTTTTAGGTTTCAGGATTTAGGAAGGGAAGAAACTTATTGCTTCTTCCCTTCCTATTTTCCATTTTCTATTTTCTAGCTACTACATTATGCAGACGTAAGCGAATGCTTGACCCTGCGTTTTTCCTCTGCTTTTTTTGCGTCGTTCCATCTATCCATGGTGCCGACTAAATACCCGGTAATCCGCCTGATCCTCTCGAACCCTACGCCCTTGCCGATTTCATTGTTTTCCACGTACACCGCTTTCATGCTAACTCTCCATTCTGATTTTTCTTATTTTTAATTTTTACCGATAAACTCGGTGATTTCCGGGTATTGTTTTTTCAGCTCCGCGATTTTTTCCGGCGGGATTGCCTCACCTTCGCGCCGCCCGCATCTTGGGCAGGTTTCCCCGATGATCCCGACATACCCGCAGACAGGGTCGCGGTCCACCGGGTGGTTGACGGAGCCGTAGCCAACATCATGGTCGTGCATACAACGGATGATATCCATGAAGGCGCCGAGGTTTTCGGACGGGTCGCCGTCAAGCTCGACATATGTGATATGCCCTGCCGGGGTAAGCGCGTGATACGGCGCCTCTACCTTGATCTTCTCATACGCCGGTATCTCAAACTCTACCGGGATATGGAAGGAGTTGGTGTAAAAGCCCTTGTCGGTGACGCCGGGAATTTCCCCGAAAAGCTGCTTGTCCAGCTCAATAAACCGCCCGGCCAGGCCTTCCCCGGGTGTTGCGAGCAGCGTGAAGTTCATTTCCATCTCCGCGCTCTTTCTCAGCGTAAACTCATGCATATACCGCACGATTGCAAGCCCTTTTTCCCGTGATTCTTCGCTTTCCCCGTGGTGCTTTCCGTAGAGTGCCACTAAGGCTTCAGCCAGCCCGATAAACCCGATTGTCAGTGTGCCGTGCCTGAGTACCTCGCGTATCTCATCGTCGGGGTGCAGCCTGTCGCTGTCCATCCAGATTCCCTGCCCCATAAGAAACGGGAAATTGCGCACGGTCTTTTTGCCCTGTATCTCAAAGCGGTCGAGCAGCTGGCGCAGAACAAGCTCCAGCGTGCGGTCAAGGCTTTCGTAAAAAGCTTTCTCGCTGCCCTTTGCCTCTATCGCCAAGCGGGGGAGGTTGATGGATGTAAAGCTTAGATTCCCGCGGCCGTAAGCGGTCTGGCGGTCCGGGCTGTAGACATTTGCGATTACCCTGGTGCGGCAGCCCATCATGGGGATCTCGGTTTCGGGGCGGCCTTCCACGTAAAATTTCTTGTTGAAGGGCGCGTCCTGGTTGCAGAAGTTGGGGAAAAGCCTTTTTGCGCTGCAGCGGCAGGCAAGCTCGAATAAATCGTAGTTCGGGTCGCCGGGGTCGTAGTTGACGCCGCGTTTTATTTTAAATATCTGGATGGGGAAGATCGGCGTTTCGCCATGCCCCAGGCCCGACTCCGTTGCCAGCAGTATGTTTTTTGTGACCATACGGCCTTCGGGGCTTGTGTCCGTGCCGTAGTTGATGGAGGAAAACGGCGTTTGCGCCCCCGCCCGTGAGTGCATGGAATTGAGATTGTGCACCACGGCTTCCATTGCCTGGTATGTGCGGCGGTCGGTTTCCGCGCAGGTGGTTGACCGCGCGAATTCAAGGCATTTTTCTGCGGTATCCGCGTCATCGGTTTGTACTGCGAGAATCGCCGACAGCCTTGCCCGGAACCCCCCGTCCATATCAAGGGACGGGCCCGGCAGCCCCGCCTGTTCGATTAGTGCGGCAACGCTGTCCTTGCCCCATTCTTTCCCGGGCGCCAAAAGCTCCAGCGCCTTGCGCAGGTTTTCCGCGAACAGCCGCCGATAAGTTTTTGTCACGCCCACAGCGAGCGCGTAGTCAAAATTCGGGACGCTCTGGCCGCCGTGCTGGTCGTTTTGGTTGGACTGGATCGCGATGCACGCAAGCGCCGCGTAGCTTTGAATATCCTGCGGTTCGCGCAGATAACCGTGGCCAGTGGAAAACCCGCCTCGGAACAGCGTGTCAATGTCAATCTGGCAGCAGGTCGTCGTCAGGGAGTAGAATTCAAAATCATGTATGTTGATCAGCCCTTCAAAATGGGCGCGGGACTGCTCATCTGTTAATAAGTATGAACGCCCGTAGGCTTTGGAGGCGGCGGAGCCGATTTGCAGCATTGCGCCCATTGCGGTGTTGCCGTCTACATTTGCGTTGTCCCGCTTGAGGTTGGACTTGCGCGCGTCGGTGGTGATGATCTCGTCACAGGACTGCATGAGCGATGTATTAGACTCGCGGACACGCGTGCGCTGTGCGCGGTAAAGTATGTAGCGCTTTGCGGCATCCTCGAAGCCCGCCTGCATGAGCGCGCGCTCGACCTCGTCCTGTATGTCCTCGATGCGCGCCGCGGGGTTGCCGGCAAGCGTGTCACCAACCTGGTTTGCTAAATTTGCGGCCGATGCCGCGTCGTCAAGCCCGGAGGCGGTGAGCGCCTTTAAAATCGCGCCCGCGATTTTGCGTTCATCGTAAAGCACCACGCGGCCATCCCGCTTTGTGACTGTACGCGCTTTGGTCTGGGTCATGTCGGCACTTCTCCCTTTGCGGTTTTATTGGATTGGGTTGGGGGTGGGGGTGGGGTTTGGGGTTGGAATTGGAATTAAAGTATATCATACTATATGTGGTGCGTCAATGTGTAAATGGAATAAATTTTCCGCTTATATAGTGTGATGGGAATTGTAAAATATTGCATATGGGTGAGGGGAAATTTTTTGCACACGCGAATTTATTTTATATATTGGGTTTCTCCGTTGATGTAAACTCTGTGCCTACGATATGCCCGCTTCTCATTGTAGCTGCGCACAGCCCAGCCGCTCAAGCCGCGGGGTAGTTACTTTGTAACACGGCTGCAGCAGCGCGCTCCGCGACGCAATTTCTTACTTTCTTTTTGCGCCGCCAAAAAGAAAGTAACAAAGAAAAACGCGGCTCAGGGGGCTGGGGGCCGCTGCCCCCGCTCGCCCCCTAAGAACCCCCGCGACCCCCCG
>Ga0099364_10010538_pt1 | contig 12707 bp, 13 predicted proteins | sample TergutTh196P3_FD_73070 | JGI IMG/M metagenome (GOLD analysis project Ga0099364, IMG submission 73070) | Microcerotermes parvus P3 segment gut microbial communities from Pointe-Noire, Republic of the Congo - Th196 P3 | ecosystem: Host-associated > Arthropoda: Insects > Digestive system > Gut ... | reverse complement strand
ATCCAATTCAGATAAGCGTGTATGAGGATAAGATTTATATTTACAATGATGGGACTATGCCGCCCAATCTGAATACAACGGAAAAGCTTTTTGCGAAGCATTCTTCGAAGCCGTTCAATCCAAAGTTGGCGCAAATCTTCTTTAAGAGCGGAATGATTGAAACTTGGGGTAGAGGATTCGATAAGATCAGAGAAGCCTGCGCCAAGTATGATGCGCCATTGCCAGAGTACGATATATCCGATGTGGGCGTAATGGTTTTATGCAAGCCATGTGAGAGATATATGAGATTGCTTAACGGTGGTGATTCGACCACATCTAATGGTCGAACATGGTCGAACATGGTCGAAGATTTGAGCGAATTGGAAAAGAAAAACATGAATGCAATTTTAAACTATTTGGTCGATAATGATTCACTTGATAACGCAAAAGCCCGTGAATTAACAGGAAAATCTGCAACGACAATAAAAAGGTATTTTAAAAGGCTGATTGACATTGGAATCATAAAACAAACTGGTAGTACAAGTAATACGGTTTATGTGAAAGTGGTCTGACATGATCGAAAGTGGTCTGACATGACCGAAAGTGGTCGAAAATGACCGAATAATGATTGAATTGTGACCGAATCCGGTTGAATAATGAGCGAAATTTATCCAAAATGAAAAGGATGATGCGACATAAATAACCAAAAATACAATGAGCTGATAAAGCAACGGGAAGAAATCGACCGGCAGTTAAGAGAATTGAGAGAAGCTGAAAAGATCTCCACTGCTCGAAGTGATGACTATGCAGTGTTAGAGTTTGATGACTTACAGTTCTATTATGGTTATGAGAAATTAGACGATAAGGAAAACAATGATGATTGGTACTTCTATGCGATAAAGGACGGGAACAGGAAGTTTCCTCAACTGAAACTCTCTGAGAATGAGTTGAAAAAGTACAACTCCGATATTGACGATGTTCAGCAAGGCTTGGCTACTGGTATAGCGTTGTATATTAGGATGCATAGGCAAAATGATATTATTTGGTGAACTTCTTTATACGCAGCCGCAAAATATATCTTGTCATTTATCTTGCCAAAAATGACAAGATAAATGACAAGATAAAAATAGCATCAAAATAAGGTGGTCCTGATTCCCCTGATACTATTTTGATACTAAAAACTCCGGTAATCCCATGCGATAGGGGTAATACGAATAGGAGAAGCAAAATAAAGCTAAAACACCAAAAAAAATATGTTTAACATCACATATGACTTAGCGAGTGGGAATGACTTTTTAAACGACGCGAGCAGATAAAGTATTGACAACATGGAGATATAACGATGAATTGCAATGACAAACAGTTAAAATTCAGCGTTTTTGTAATCAATCAAATTTCTCAAGCAGTAAAAAAGCCTACTGCAGATATTTATAAATATCTCGCAGAATCGGGTGTTTTAGATGAGTACATAATCGGCTGCTACGATTCGCTGCATACATTAGGGCGTGAATATCTTATAGATGACGTTACAGGGATGATGCGCGATAGAGGAGTAATAATATGATAGTGTACCACGGTTCAGTTTGGAAATGGCGAGTATGGCATTGAATATATGGACTGTAAATATCTTGCAAATGACTTAATAGAAAACGAACCGGAGCTATTTGCATAATTGCAGGCGTTGTTCTGGTACCCTTGTAAAACGTTCATTTTCGCGCCGCTTTTTTCGCATGGTTACTGCCGCCGTTGCGTCAAACCGCCAGTTACCCGCTACGCATTAATGTAAATTTTGTCTAATTTATCTAAATATCTCTCGTCCGACAATCCTGTTCGATTGAAGAAAATAACGCTTCCAATTTTTACATCGGGATAAATTCTGATTTCGCAATAGTACCCACCGCCGCCGCCTGCGTGAGTGAATTTGCTGCTTTCAATTTCATTGGTCAGAATCTGCTCTACATTGGTCATATCATTTTCCTGTTTCCTTTAAGAAAACCTGCTCCGCTTGCGCCTGCCATTAACTGCGGGCAGCAAAATTTCGTCTGTGATTATATAAATTCGTTGCCATGCGTCTGTTCGCTTCTATCACCAGAGAAAAAACGATACCATAACACAGCGTAAAGCTATTCTTCCACAGACCAAGCCAGATTACCACTTGATAAAAACGGTCAAGCGCATTATAATATATTTATCATTTGTTTAAGGGGTTTTGCGTATGGAACTTGATTGGATAACACCACGACAAGCTGCGGAAAAATGGGGCGTAAAAGACAGGCGTGTACAAGCAATGTGCGCAAATGGAGAAATTGAAGGAGTCATTAAACTCGGTCGAGTCTGGCTCATTCCTAAAGACGCGCAAAAGCCAAAAGACGGACGGATAAATAACCGGCGAGTTGTGGCTAAAGATAAAACCGGTGATGGACAATCCGGAACTAAAGCTTAAGAATGGACTACAATGATGGATAAACAAACCCACAATCAAATAGTTAGTTTTATTTGGGGCATTGCCGATGATTGCCTCCGGGATGTTTATGTGCGAGGTAAGTATCGTGACGTCATTTTGCCAATGACTGTCATTCGTCGTTTAGATGCAGTGCTTGAAGATACCAAAGAGGCTGTTCTTGATATGAAAAAGAAATTGGATGCGGCGGGCATTAAGAACCAAAATGAAGCCTTATGTAATGCCGCCGGACAGTCTTTTTGCAACTCGTCAAACTTCCGTTTGCGCGACTTGACGAGCCGCGCAAGTCAACAAAAACTAAAAACGGATTTCATCGCATATCTTGATGGCTTCTCTCCCAACGTACAGGAGATACTCGAAAAGTTCAAGTTTCGAGTTCAGATTGATACAATGATAGACGCAGATATTCTCGGAGCTGTGATTGAGAAGTTCGTATCGCCGACAGTAAATCTCAGTCCTATACCCGTATTGGATGACCAGGGCGGCGTTCGTATACCCGCGTTGGACAATCACTCAATGGGCGTAGTCTTCGAGGAGCTTATCCGCCGTTTCAATGAAGAAAACAATGAGGAAGCCGGAGAGCATTTCACACCCCGCGATGTTGTTGAGTTGATGGCAGACCTTATTTTCCTGCCAATAGCCGACCAGATCAAAAGCTCAACGTATTCGGTTTATGACGGCGCAAGCGGCACAGGCGGTATGCTTACTGTGAGCCAAAACCGGCTGCTTTTCCTCGCAGAAAAGAATAATCTTGAAGTATCTATTCACTTGTTTGGGCAGGAAATCAACCCCGAAACCTATGCAATCACGAAAGCGGATATGCTTCTCAAAGGTGAGGGCGCGGAAGCGGACAATATTGCTTTTGGCTCAACCTTGTCGAGTGACGGTTTTCCCTCGCGGCAGTTTGATTTCATGCTTTCCAATCCCCCGTACGGTAAGTCGTGGAAGATTGACGCTGAAAGGCTCGGAGGGAAAAAAGGTATTCAAGATACACGCTTTGTTACGACCTTCGCTGACGATCCTGACTTCTCGATGATTCCCCGCGTTAGTGACGGTCAACTCCTCTTTCTTTTGAACAACGTGGCTAAGATGAAGGAAACCACCGGGCTTGGCAGCCGTATTGCAGAAGTGCATAATGGTTCGTCATTGTTTACAGGCGATGCAGGGCAAGGCGAGAGTAACGCCCGCCGTTATATGATTGAGCGCGACCTTGTTGAGGCGATTATCGCCCTACCAAACAATATGTTTTACAATACCGGTATAGGTACATTTATTTGGGTGTTGTCAAATCGCAAGGATGAAAACCGCAAAGGGAAAATCCAGTTGATTGACGCCACCAACCTCAAATCGCCGCTCCGCAAAAACCTCGGTCAAAAGAACTGCGAACTCACGCCCGAACTACGTGAGCAGATTCTCCGGTTGTTCCTTTCTTTTGAAGAAAACGAGTACAGCAAGATTTTTGACAACAGCGCCTTTGGCTATTGGAAAGTTACCGTGCTGCGCCCTCTGCTAGGCGAGGATGGCAAACCGTTGATTGAGGTTAAGGGAAAACGCAAGGGGCTTCCGGTTGCCGGGGAATCCGACGCCGAACAAATACCTCTGGACTATCCCGGCGGCATTGACGCTTTCATCACCGCCGAAGTGCTGCCGTATGCGCCCGACGCATGGGTTGACGATAGCAAAACCCAAATCGGCTACGAAATCAGCTTCACAAAGCACTTCTACAAACCGGTGCAACTCCGTGAGCTTTCGGAAATAATAGCCGACATACGAGCGTTGGAGAAAGAGACAGAGGGGCTGCTTGCGGAGGTGCTTGGCGTATGAGTAAAATCTCCATCCGTTTTTTTGATGACAGAGAGGTTCGCGCCGTTTGGGATGATAATCATTCTAAGTGGTGGTTTTCTGTGCTTGATATAGTCGGTGTTCTTCGTGGCGTCGATGATTATGATAAAAACCGAAATTACTGGAAATATCTTAAAGCGAAATTGAAGCGAGAAAACAATCAAGTGGGTAGTATGACTACCCAGTTCAAGTTTACCGCGCCGGACGGAAAAAAACGCGCGGCAAATGTTCTTGATTATAACAGTATAATAGAACTCGCGAAAAACTTCCCCAGCAAACAGGCAAATCGTTTTATTGAATGGTTCACTTACAGCGATGAAACGATTGACGGCAAGAGCAAATCAAAGGCATACGCTCTTTTCGACAGTTCGCTGCTCGACACAATAGAAGTCGGTACGACCAAAGGCTTACGAGCAGGAAGATATGATTGTTGAAACCGGTGGTGGCGGAGAGTGAGTTCCGATATTTTGGTGGACATACGAGCGTTGGAGAAGGAAGCGGAGGGGCTTTTGGGGGAGGTATTATCAATATGAGCGAACCAAAAAACAAAATGCAATTATTTGAAGAAAAGCAAGTCCGCGCTGTATGGGATGAAGATGCTGAAAAATGGTGGTTCTCGATAGTTGATGTGTGCGCTATTTTAACTGACAGCGACTATCAAACTGCCCGTAAATACTGGAAAGTATTGAAAGGTCGCATAGAGAAGGAGGGGAATGAACTGGTAACAAGTTGTTACCAGTTGAAAATGGAAGCTCCGGATAGAAAAATGCGCCTTACCGATGTTGCCGACACAGAACAAGTCTTGCGCCTAATCCAATCTATACCAAGCAAAAAGGCCGAGCCATTTAAGCTGTGGCTTGCCAACTCAGGAAAGAAAGTTGTCTCTCCGCTCAATGCCCTTAACCTGAAAACCTTGAGAAACGCAGAAAATGAGGGAGATGGGGGATGAGTATACCGTGGATTAGCTTGATACCTGCTCACTGGGAACAGCATCGGGCAAAGAATATGTTTATAAAACAGAGCCGCCCCATTCGTGACGAAGATGATGTCGTTACCTGTTTTCGTGACGGCGTTGTTACTTTGCGAAAAAACCGCAGAACAACAGGCTTTACAGAATCTACACAATGGAGCGGTTATCAAGGCATCCGTAAAGGCGACCTTGTTATCCATGTCATGGATGCATTTGCCGGTTCTATAGGTGTTTCCGATTCTGACGGAAAAAGCACACCTGTATATAGCGCTTGTGTCGCAAAAATGGACTTGAACAATTATTACTACGCCTACCTCCTGCGTGAAATGGCTCGTACCGGGTTTATTCAGTCGCTTTATCGCGGCATTCGTGAACGCTCATCGGATTTTCGTTTCGAGGTGTTCGCAGGGCTTTTTCTCCCACTTCCCCCGCGCGCCGAACAAGACCAAATCGTGCGTTACCTCGACTGGAAGGTTTCGGGGGTGAATAGGCTAATAAACGCTAAGAAGAAGCAGATTGTACTGTTGGGGGAACAAATTGACATTTTGGTAAATCAAGCTGTCAATAACTCCCAAATAAAGATGCACTTAAAGCAAATAGTTGAGATTATTCGTGATTGGATTGTACGCGACAACACGATTGAATACTCCCCTGTTGGAGTTCTCAATCGTGGACGCGGTGTTTTCCACAAGGAGAGACTTCAAGGCTATGATTTAGGCAGTTCAGAGTTTTTTGTGGTTGAACCAAATACATTGATGTTTAGCGGACAGTTTGCATGGGAAGGTGCTGTTGCTATAACTACAGATAAAGAAAAAGGCTGCATAGCGTCGCACCGATATTATACAATTCAAGGAAAAGGTGGTGTATGTAAAACGGAATACCTTTGGGCTTTTTTTCAGACAAAACTTGGTGATGCTATCCTCAACAAATGCTCGCATGGTGCAGCAGGACGTAATAAACCTCTAAACTTCAATGAACTGCTTAACGAATATATTCCTTTGCCCGCATTTGATATACAAGAAAAAATCACACATCATGTTAAACTATACTTGAAATATAGAGAATTAGTAAAGCTATATGAAACTCTACTTGCTGAATACCGTACGCGCCTCATATCCGATGTGGTCACAGGCAAGCTGGATGTACGGGGTGTGGTTGTGCCGGAATATGAAGCCATGGAAGAAGCGGCGGATGCATTTGAGGGCGATACAGAGGAAGCGGAGGTGGACGAGGGATGAGCGTAATAATACCGAATCCCGTTAAAATCTATCATATCATCCACATAAGCAAACTACCCGCTATCCTTGCGGAAAATCATTTAATTTCCGATTCCGAGGTTCATAAACGCGCTCCGGTTGGAGAAACTATTGGAATGAAAAGGATTAAGCGACGTCGTATGGAAAAATTAAGGCTTATCTCGCATCCTGATTTATACGTTGGTGAGTGTGTACCGTTTTATTTTTCGCCTCGTTCTGTTTTGCTGTATTTGCTCCATAAGCGGAATCACCCGGATATTGAATATCGAGGCGGACAAGAACCAATTTTGCACTTAGTGGCAGATATGCGGCTCGCCGTGGAATGGGCTGAACAGGAAGGATTACGTTGGGCATTTACCAACTCTAATGCAGGGTCGAGATATTTTGAAGATTTTGCAAAACTCAGCGACCTTGACAAGATCGACTGGAATGCTGTCCAATCAAGAGATTGGAGTAACTGCAAAGAGCAAAAACAAGCAGAGTTTTTGGTTGAACACCGATTTCCGTGGGAACTCATAGAAGGCATCGGAGTTTTTTCCTTTGAATGGGTTGACGAGGTGAATAGGATTCTCGCAAACAACAGTAGGCGTCAACCGCCTGTGAAACAAAAACGCGAATGGTATTATTAAATGGTATTATTAAGTGGAAGGAGGTAAAGAAATGATCAAGTTTGTAACTGGGAACATTTTTGACAGCGATGTTGAGGCCGTTGTCAATACGGTAAATTGCGTCGGTGTTATGGGGCGCGGTATCGCTTTGCAGTTTAAGAAGCGTTATCCGGAGAATTATACTGCCTATGAATTAGCTTGCAAACGGAATGAAGTTGTTCCCGGAAAAATGTTTGTATTTGAACTAAATCAACTTGTGAATCCCAAATATATCATTAACTTTCCAACAAAACGCCATTGGCGTGGCGCGAGCAGGATTGAAGATATAGAGGCGGGGCTTGTTGATTTAGCGGTCGTCATCTCGGAACGGCAAATATCGTCCATTGCGTTACCTCCGCTAGGCGCGGGCTTGGGTGGTCTTGACTGGAGTACAGTACGGAAAAGGATTGCGGCTGAGCTAACCAAGCTTTCCAACGTAGATATTACAGTTTACGAACCGAGCGGAACGCCATCTGCTGAGCAAATGGCCAAGAATAGGGCCGTTCCAAAGATGACACCTGGTCGCGCAGCATTGGTAGGCTTGACGCATCGTTATTTAGGAGGTCTACTTGATCCGTTCATAACTCTCTTGGAATTGCATAAGTTGATGTATTTTTTGCAGGAGAGCGGCGAACCTTTACGTTTGAGATATGTTAAAGCTCCTCATGGTCCATATGCAGAGAATTTATCACATGTCCTAAACGCTGTAGAAGGTCATTTGCTCTCAGGATATGCGGACGGCGGCGATAGACCGGATAAGCAAATGATGCTTATTCCCGGGGCTGCGCAGGAATCAAGCGCATTTTTGGAAAATAGTCCCGCTACGGCAGAACGAATTGAACGAGTGACTGAGCTCATTGATGGATTTGAAACGCCGTTCGGAATAGAGCTTTTAGCAACTGTATACTGGGTGGCGATCCATGAAGCAAATACCATGCCGGGGATAATCAGTCACATATACAATTGGGGTACGCAAAAGAATATGTTTAGTCAACGACAAATTATACTTGCGGCTCAGCATCTGGCAGAAAAAGGCTGGATAACAATTTCGGAGAGCGAATAAGATGCCGACTAACACAAGAGAATTCGGGCTTGAAACCCTCATCGTTGACTGGCTCGTAACGCGAAACGGGTATGAGCAAGGAGCGAACGAGGACTACAACAAAGAATACGCCATCGACGAAACACGGCTGTTTCGCTTTTTGGAGGACACTCAACCGAAAGCGATGGAATCTCTTGGCGTTAGGCAAAGCGATCTAAAGCGCGCGCAATTCTTGTCGAGGCTTACAGGAGAAATTGCCAAGCGCGGTGTTATTGACGTACTTCGCAACGGTGTAAAAATCTATCCCGTAAGTCTTGTTATGTTCTATATGACGCCATCTGTAAAGAACCCGACTGCAAAGGCGTTGTTTGAGAAGAACATCTTTAGTGTTACCCGCCAATTACAGTACAGCAAGGACAATACGCGCCTTGCTTTGGATTTTTGCTTGTTCATCAACGGTCTGCCCGTTATAACCTGCGAGTTGAAGAACCAACTGACAAAACAGGATGTAGAGGACGCCGTTTATCAATACAAGACCGACCGCGACCCCAAAGAGCTGCTTTTTAGTTTCAAGCGGTGCATGGTGCATTTCGCTGTGGACGATGCAAGAATAAAGTTTTGTACGAAACTTGCAGGCAAAGCCTCGTGGTTTTTGCCCTTTGACAAAGGGTATAATGATGGCGCCGGCAATCCTCCGAACCCTGACGGGATAATGACCGACTATCTCTGGAAAGAGATTTTGGAAAAATACAGTCTTGCTAACATCATCGAAAACTACGCCCAAGTGGTTGTTGACGAAAACAAAAAGACCAAAAGGAAAACTGAAAAACAGATTTTCCCGCGTTACCATCAACTTAGCGTGGCGCGCTCTTTACTCGCTGATGTCCACGCAAACGGAGTCGGGAAAAAATATCTCATTCAACACAGCGCGGGTAGCGGTAAGTCGAACTCTATTGCCTGGCTTGCCCATCAGCTTGTCGGGCTTGAAGTGAATGGCGCCGCAGCAGTTGATTCTGTGATTGTGGTAACTGACCGAGTGAACCTCGACAAGCAAATCCGTGATACCATTAAGCAGTTCATGCAAGTATCTAACACCGTGGCATGGGCGGAGCGTTCGGGCGATCTACGGGAAGCAATAGCCGGAGGCAAAAAAATCATCATCACCACCGTGCATAAGTTCCCGTTTATTCTCGACGACATAGGCTCGGCGCATAAAGGCAACAAGTTTGCGATTATCATAGACGAAGCGCACAGCAGTCAAAGCGGCAATATGTCGGCGTCAATGAATATTGCTCTTGGCGGAGATTTTGACCCCGAAGCCGACACGGAAGATAAAATCAACGCCCTTATGGAAGGACGAAAGATGCTGACGAACGCCAGTTACTTTGCCTTTACTGCTACTCCTAAGAATAAGACGCTTGAAATGTTTGGCGTTCCCTCGCCGGGGTCAGATGGCTTGGTCAAACATTATCCTTTCCACAACTATTCAATGAAGCAAGCTATTCAAGAGGGCTTTATTTTAGACGTATTGAAATACTATACGCCAATCAAGAGCTTCTACAAACTGGTTAAGACTGTGACCGACAATCCCGAATACGACAAGAAAAAAGCGCAAAAGAAACTTCGCGCTTACGTTGAAAGCGACCAATTTGCTATAGCCACAAAAGCCGATATCATGGTCGGGCATTTCCACGATAGCGTTTGTCGTAAGATTGACGGCAAGGCGCGGGTTATGGTTGTCACGAGTAGTATTGAACGGGCGATTGAGTATTACTATGCTATTTGCACTTGTCTCGAAGCCAGAAACAGTCCCTACAAAGCTATCATCGCATTTTCCGGCGACAAAGATTACGGCGGTAAATCGCTGAATGAGAGCATGATTAACGGATTCCCAAGCAAAGACATTGAAGATATGTTTGCCGAAGAACCTTATCGGTTTTTAGTCGTGGCGGACAAGTTCCAGACCGGCTATGACGAACCGCTCTTACACACGATGTACGTTGACAAAATCCTGACCGACATTAAGGCGGTGCAAACCCTTTCGCGGTTAAACCGAGCGAAGGAAGGCAAGTTTGATACTTTTGTTCTTGATTTTGCGAACGAGGCGGATGACATCGGGGAGGCATTTTCGCGTTATTATCGGACAACAATACTGTCTGGCGAGACAGACCCGAACAAGCTATATGATTTGCTTTATACTATGGAACAGAGCCATATTTATAACGAACATCATGTGGATGCTTTCATCGACCTCTATTTAGGCGGTGCGGAGCGTGATAAACTTGACCCAATACTGGACATTTGCGCCAATAACTACAAGCAGCTTGACGAGGATGGGCAAGTTGAGTTCAAGGCTTCGGCAAAAGGTTTTGTCAGGACTTATGGTTTTCTCGGAGCTATATTGCCCTATGGGAACCCCGAATGGGAGAAGTTGTCCATATTCTTGAATCTGCTGCTTCCCAAGCTACCTTCTCCAAAAGAGGAAGATTTGTCTGCGGGTATATTGGATGCGATTGATCTTGATAGCTATCGCGCGGAGGCGCGCTCTATGATTTCTATTCAACTTGAAGATGCTGACGCAGAAATAGACCCTGTACCGACTGGCGGCATTGGAGGAAAGCTACCGCCCGAACTTGACCTCCTGTCAAATATCCTCTCCGCATTTAATGACCTGTTCGGTAATATCGACTGGAAAGATGCTGATAATGTACGGGCGCAGATTCAACGAATCCCGAGCATGGTCTCGAAAGATACAAAATATCAAAACGCAATGAAATATTCAGATAAGCAGAATGCTCGTATGGAAAGTGACGCCGCCCTGCAACGAGTAATATTCGATATTATGGCGGATAATATGGAGATTTTTAAGCAATGGGGCGACAATCCATCTTTCAAGAAGTGGTTGGCGGATATGGTGTTCAGTACAACTTATAAAGCGCCGTACCCTTCTTCTGCTACGGAAAGTAAAACGCAATTTCTATTTAGTGAGCAACAAGAGTTATTAAATGTGGCTGAGACAAATGCCACATACAACAAACAATGATCCAGAAAAAGAGTAGGTTGTCGTGCCTGAGGCGCCAAAAGGGAAAGCATGAAACCTTTCTTGGACATGTGATGATCGAACGTGGTCGAATATGACCGAAGTGTAATTGAGTCTTGACCGAATCCGGTTGAATAATGAGCGAAGTTATAACCTATTGAAGAAACCGAGTATCAATAGAGATTATGCGCGATAGAGAACAGTAGAGAACAGTTGTTTTTGTGTAGAAAACATTTGACATTATCAGACACATATGATATTGTTGATAACAAATGATAACATATGAGGTGATTATGTGTCAATCCAAGTGTCAACCCGTATTGATCCGGATACAAAACAACAGTTTGATAGGATATGCGCCGGTATGGGCATTTCTCCATCCAATGCCTTGAGCATTTTTATCAGGAGCGTTATCAATAACAATGGTATCCCATTTGCCTTGGTGGCGCCGCCGATGACGACTGTAAAAATGTCAAGGGAAGCCATGTTTGGCTGTATGCGTGGACAATTTACGATGGCAGATGATTTTGACGCGCCACTGGAAGACTTTAAGGAGTATATGGAATGAGGATTTTGCTAGACACGCATACAGCCCTTTGGATGGTAAATGAGCATGAGAAATTGTCATCTGCTGCGAAAGCTCTATTGCGCGATGATAATCATGCGTTATTTATCAGTATAGCCTCGTTATGGGAGATGGCGATAAAAGTAAGCCTTGGGAAATTATCAGAGTTGGACGGCGGAATGGACGCGTTTATTTCAAAGATAGCAATCATGCCCATTGAATTATTTCCGATTACTGCCAACCATATTAGAGTTGTAGAATCCTTACCGTTTGTCCATCGTGATCCTTTTGATAGGATGATTGTCGCTACAGCAATGGCAGATGGTATGACCATCCTGACGGCTGATTCTAACATCCCCAAGTATAACGTGGCATACACATGGTAATGCGCAAGGAATTAATGCTTTGATGATGATAAAATAGCGTAAAACTAAACATATACGTTTAGTATTACATATGACTTAGCGAGTGGGAGTGACTTTTTGAACGATGCGAGCAGATAAAGTATTGACAACATGGAGATATAACGATGAATTGCAATGATAAGCAGTTAAAATTCAGCGTTTTTATTATCAATCAAATTTCTCAAGCAGTAAAAAAGCCTACTGCAGATGTTTATAAATATCTCGCAGAATCGGGCGTTTTAGATGAGTACATCATCGGCTGCTACGATTCGCTACATACATTAGGGCGTGAATATCTTATAGATGACGTTACAGGGATGATGCGCGATAGAGGAGTAATAATATGATAGTGTACCACGGTTCAATTTGGAAATGGCGAGTATGGCATTGAATATATGGACTGTAAATATCTTGCAAATGACTTAATAGAAAACGAACCGGAGCTGTTTGCATAATTGCAGGATTAATGACATGGGATTTTGCAACAATATGTATCGGTGA
>Ga0099364_10010537_pt1 | contig 12707 bp, 13 predicted proteins | sample TergutTh196P3_FD_73070 | JGI IMG/M metagenome (GOLD analysis project Ga0099364, IMG submission 73070) | Microcerotermes parvus P3 segment gut microbial communities from Pointe-Noire, Republic of the Congo - Th196 P3 | ecosystem: Host-associated > Arthropoda: Insects > Digestive system > Gut ... | reverse complement strand
TGCCTCAGGAAGACTATCTCGGGTTTTACGGGTACGCAACAAAGGAGGATGGAAAACAGAGAGCGGTCAACAAGCCACAGTTTGTCAAGGAACTGATCAGCAACTCCAGAAAATACGAACAGCCTCTGGGCACACTGAATTTTCTCGTAAGCAGGGAAAAAAACAAGGCTAAACTGAAGTTCGACGGGCTCTCCCTCAAAAAAGGAGGCGAAATGGAAAACATGCGCCCTCTTCTGGAACTCTGTAAAAAACAGGGCCTGCTCAATTTTACGGATACAGCGATTGAATTCAAGGACAGAAACAGCCGTGACTATATCTGCGGCGGATGGCTCGAAGAACACGTCCAGGACATCGTCAGTTCACTCCCGCGCGACAGAATACAGACCAGACCAAAGCAGAACCTGACCATCACATCAAAAGACGATGTGTCAAACGAGATAGATGTCGCGTTTCTGGCAAATGACACCCTGTTTGCCATCGAATGCAAAACCGCCAATCTCGCCAAAGAAGGCGGAAGCGATGTTCTCTACAAAATGGAAACAGTCGGGAAAGGAACCGGACTCAGAACAAAAACCATGCTCGTTACCTTCAGAAAACTCAGTGCCCCTCATAAAAAACGTGCAGAAAAATACGGGATTGAAGTTGTCCAGGGTAACGACCTGATCGGCCTCAGAACGTTCATACAGAAATGGATTGGCAAATAAACCCGTAAAACGCATTTCGTATTTATAACCGGACAGACTTATGAATCTGCTTGTTGCGTCCTGCAAAGTCGCTTTCGCAGCGATGACCCGCAATCTGGGAATGCTATCCCGGCATTCGCAAAGCACACCAAACAGCCACGCCAGTCAGCAGCAGTGGGAAGAACTGGCCCGGCACCATCCCCATCTCGGGCAAAACGCATCCAGTGGTGCAGAACTGGATGCAGCTCATACCATGCTCGCACTTGAAGCACTCAGGCAGTACTGGCCCGATATAAGCCCGGACGGCATTCTCACATCTTCTGCATCAAATGAAGAAGAGGGTAAAGAAGAAAAGAAGAGCCTCATTGATGCGGGCGCACTCTCCGGCACACCGCAGACCCCGCTCCAGTGGATCATTGCCCTTGCAGCCCGGCTGGCTGTGAGCTTCGAAAATGATGCCTTTGAAGAACCCGCTGCCCAAAGCGATTCGCCAAACCCGGAGGGCAACCCGGGTCTGCTGCGTCTTTATCCTTTTTTTGAACGGATAGCCGCAGGCGATCTGCCGGCCTCTTCGTCTGGGAACTATCAGTACAGCTATTTGCCCGGCATCATGAGTGCCGAGAGCATCTTTCCCGTCAGACAGGAAGATGCAGACGCCAGCAGTAAAGCAACAGAAGAAGCATACCAGGCACTGTGGCAGTCATTCGTCACGGGCCTGGAAAAAATCCCGCACTCACACCGCAAGGACTGGGCGCTGTGGACAGATCATTTTGATTCGTTGTGGTTAAACTGTACGCATGCCATCCCGTCAGATGCAGCGCAGCCCGATATCTCCCTGTATGACCACAGCAAAGTAAGCGCAGCACTGGCTGTTGCCCTGTGGCGCCATCTTCTGGATGCAGACAGACTGGATGTGCAAACCATCAGGGAACTGCCGGAAAATAACGAAGCAAAGCCGTTTCTTTTCATCCAGGGTGACTTTTACGGCATCCAGAATTTTATCTTTCCGGAAAGTAGCGAAACAAACCGGCAGGCCGCAAAAATCCTGCGCGGACGCTCGTTTCAGGTCTCGCTCTTTACGGAACTGGCCTCCCTTCGTATTCTTCAGGCACTGGACTTGCCTGCTGCCAGCCAGATCATCAATGCCGCCGGGAAATTCCTGATAGTCGCACCCAATACACCACAGACCATAGACCGGATTCGCGAAATCCAGCTCGAATTTGATACCTGGTTTATCCGGCATACATTCGGGACTGTCGGCATCGGCCTTGCCTGGCATGAAGCAGCCTGTGCCGATTTTGCATACAGCAGCTTTTCGAATCTGAGCAGGTCACTCTTTGAAAGCCTTGAAGCGGCCAAGCACCAGCGACAGAATCTGTGCATGAATACTCTTCTTGTTCTGGACGCGGACTTCCCGCTGGGGTCCTGCGCCTGGCAGGGGAGATTTCCGGCAGACCAGGAAGGCGACAACGAAAACCCGGCGTCATCTGCCCTGTCGCGGGACCAGATTCTGATGGGAGAAAGCCTTCTTTCTTACTCGCACGTACTCGTTTACAGAGAAGAAGATGCACAAGGCATGGAAGCTCGCAGACATCTGTATTCGGAATGTGAAGTGTCCGTTTTTGGCTATCGCATCCGGTTTTCAGACGAAGTGGCGCAAGGTGAAGCCGTTACATCCGGCTCGTTGCTGCGCTGCTGGGATATATCGCTCCCGCAGCAGTTCAGTGAAGAACTGTGGAACGGCTATTCCCGGCGCCAGATCAATGGCTACGTCCCGCGTTTTGCCACAAAAGCAGATGATCAGCTGAAAGGAAGGTACGGTGCTGATCTGGCAGGCGAAGTCGTGCCTGGTCAACTGAAGACTTTTTCGCACATCGCCTGTGAAGACCGCACCTTGGGCGACAGAGGAGTCTGGCGCGGCCAGCGCGCTCTGGCAATTTTAAAGGGTGATGTGGATAATCTGGGCGTGATTTTCCAGAGAGGACTTAACGACCCGCAAAACGGGCAGTATCCGAGCTTTGCGAAGATGACAGCACTCTCAAGACAGATGAATGCGTTTTTTGCAGTTGTCCTGCCGGTACTGTGCCAGACAGAATACCCGGATGTATACACGGTCTTTGCCGGAGGCGACGACTTCTTTCTGATTGGCCCCTGGCTGTCCACGCAAAGGCTCGCAGGCAGACTGGTTGAAGAATTTGACCGCTATGTTGCCAAAAACAGTTCAATCCATCTTTGTGCAGGTCTCGTTGTGAGTGCGCCGGGCACACCGGTGCCAGCGCTTGCCAGAGAAGCCGAAGATGCACTGGCTGATGCCAAGCAGATTGCCGGCAAAAACGCCTTCAGTCTCTGGGGAGTCGCAGCACCCTGGCAGTTCTGGCCGCAACTGGGACAAAAAGAACAGGAACTCGAAGAACTGCGCAGCCAGTACAGCCTTTCGACAGGTTACATGTACGGGCTTCTTGAACTGCTCAACAGAAGACTGCTGGAAGATGTCGTCCCGGAGGCCACACTCTGGCGCAGCAGCTTTGCCTACCGGACAGCACGCATGCTGGAAAGAAGGAGCAGGCAGGACCGCCAGGAAGCGCAGCGCCACCTGGTACGCAGCATAGCAGAAGAGGGCATGATAAACATGAAGGGCGCTTTCAGAATTTCTTTATTTAACCACCTGTATCAACAACGTTAGCGTGGAGGAGAACATGGGTGACAGCAGATCGCACAACAGACCACCGAACAGACCGCCGGGCAAACCGTCGCACCATCAGCAGCGGGAGCAGCAACAGGGCGGCAAAATTGATGGTCTGCTTGCCAGGATCAGTTTTTCGAAAGACGCCTTGCCGGTTGAAATATTCAGCGACATTGCCGAGCAGGCTGCGGACATAATCAGCCAGTCCGCCAGACACCAGAACCGGTCAACACAGTTGCGCAAGTTTTATGACGAGCTCCTGATGTGGAACGATGCCATCCAGCAGGAGCAGGGTCATGATGCACGTGCGGCAAAATACACGGAACTCGCGCCATTTATTAAAATGCTCAAGGCAAAGGTTGCCTATGCAAGAGGGCGCGGACATGTTGACAGGGAGTTCGAGAAGCTGTTTGCCCGGTGCATTGACGCCATCGATTCGTATGAGTCGCTGCGCTATGGGAAGTTTTTCATGGAAGCCTTCATGGGTTATTACAGAACATTAAAAGGAGACTAGGCCTTATGCAGTTGACCAACATCACGATCATTAGTGCCAGCCTGGAACTGCTTACCGGTTTGCATATCGGCTCTGGTGATGGCCAGATGCAGATAGGCGGACTGGACAATCCCGTCATTCGCCATCCCATGACGCAGGAACCCTATATTCCAGGATCGAGCCTGAAAGGCAAGATTCGCAGTCTGCTCGAATGGAGAAGCGGTGCAGTCCAGGAAGGGCCGCTGAGCTGGAAGCAGCGCGACAGAAGCGGTGTCATGCCCATCCTGCAGCTCTTTGGAACAAGCGGCAGCGACCAGCTGAGCACCCAGGAAGCAGGCCTTTTGGGTCCTACGCGCCTTTCGTTCTGGGACTGTCCCATGAATGCAAATTCGCGCGAGCGCATGCGCCAGGACAATATTCCCCTGACTGAAGTCAAAAGCGAAAACTCCATCAACCGGATTTCCGGAACGGCTGAACACCCGCGTCAGATGGAGCGTGTGCCAGCAGGTGTGTCATTTGACTTTCGACTCTCCTTCAAGCGGCTGGACATGGATGAGCCAAACCTCATGGAAATGGTGCTGGCAGGTCTGAAACTGCTTGAAAGAGACAGCCTGGGAGGTTCGGGTTCGCGTGGCTACGGCAAGATCAGGTTCACGGATATCAAAATCGATGGCGAAGACGCTTCTGCCCGTTTTGAGGCCATCGAGCCCTTTGAAAAGCAGGAATAGCCATGCATGCACATCGTCTGGTTTTGCGCCCGCAAACCGCGTTCGGCTCGCCTTTGGCCGGAGACATGCTCTTCGGGCAGTTCTGCTGGGGTGTGCGCTGGGCTTTTGGTGAAGCGCGTCTTGACGAACTCCTTGAGACCTATAGTGAAGGACATCCCTTTGCCGTATTCTCGGACGCGTTCCCGCACGGGTTTGTGCCTTTGCCAACAGTGCCTTCCTTTCTGAGAAGTGATGCCCAGGATGCTGACAGAAAAGACTGGAAGTCAAAACGGTGGTTCTCTGTCGAGCATGCCGGCAAAAGCGTTGACTTCTGGTGGGAGAATGCTGTTGATGACGAAGAGGCATACAGTCAGGGTGCCCAGGCAGTTGCAGAACAGCCGTATAAACCGCGCTTTGCCATGCAGCCGCACAACAGCATCAGCCGCCTGAGCGGCACAACAGGTACAGGAGCATTTGCTCCGTATACCCAGTCACGGCTGTGGCATCACCCGGATACACAGCTGGACTTGTATGTCCTGCTTGATGAGAACCGTCTTTCACTGGCCGATTTTATGCAGGTGCTCAGCAGCATAGGCAAAGATGGCTATGGCCGGGATGCGAGTATCGGGCTGGGCAAATTCGAACTGGAAAAAAGCGGGTCCCAGCCGCTTTCGGTTGGCGGCAGTGCCCGGAGTTTCATGACCCTTGCCTCCTGTGCGCCGCAGGGTCTGGGCTATGACAGTACGAGCAGCTATTACCAGATCAAAACCCATTTCGGCAGACACGGCGATATGGCAGCCCTGTCTGATCCCTTCAAACGACCGGTACTTCTGGCGAGAACCGGTGCTGTTTTTACTCTGACAGATGAGCGAAAGACGCTCTTTCTTGGGCAGGGTATCCGAAACACATCGAAAGCGCATGCCAGTGCTGTGCATCAGGGCTATGCGCCGGCAGTGCCCGTATCGGGATTGAGGAGGAGCTCATGAAGCCTTTTCTGAATGCGGCAAAACTGGTTCTGACACCGCTTGCTCCCATTCATTTGAGCACGGGAGAGGATTTTGAGCCTACAAACTATGTCATTCATGAGAGCGTACTCCATGCTTTTGATCTGGCGCGTGTGCGTCTTTCTCCAGAGCAGGGAAGAGAGCTGCTCCAGCTTGCCAGTGAGGGCAATCTCGGCCGTATCCATGGTTTTCTTCGACGGCACCGGACGGTGTTTCTGGGTGCCTCGCACATCCATATTCCTGTTTCTGACGGTGTTCAGAAAAAATATGTCGACAGTCTGGGCAAAGCCGTTCAGGTCGAATCCGATGGCAAGAGCGTTCTGAATCGCAACTTCATCCAGCGCGCCATATTCTGTGCTGCCGATGGTCTGCCCTATGTTCCAGGCAGCGGCGTAAAAGGAGCCATGCGCACAGCCTGGCTTGAAGCCCTGAACAAAAACAGGAAAGACCCCAAACCGGTTAATGCAAGAGAAGCATCAGCCTGGGAAAACCAGGTGCTGCAGGGCAGCTTTCATACTTCGCCTCTGCGCCTTTTGAAGCTGGCTGACTTCATGCCAGACAGTGCTGACATTGACCGCAAGATCGTCTTTGCCCGCAACTTCAAAAAGAATCCCGTGCCTGTCAAGGGTACGCTCACTGCGCAGGGCAGAGGCCCCAGTACACGGGTTGAAGTCATTCTCCCCGGCCAGTACCGTGCTTTCATATCCGAAGGTGTGATAATTGATCCAGGCACACGTGTGCAGTCCGGGATGTCGCCAATCCGCCCTGATCTTTCCAGTCTGGCAAGACATTGCAACAACTATTCAAAGAAGCGCTTTGAGAAAGAGGTGGCCATGCTCCGTAAAAACGGATATGGAGATGAACCCTGGCTGCAGCGCCTTGAGCAGTTACTCTCTGACATCAGAGGCCGGCTTGACAGTAACAGGGCCTTTCTGGTCCGGCTCGGCAGATATGGTGATGCTGAAACCAAAACCGTCGCTCCTCTTGCCCAGATCAGAATTATGGGTGCCAGGGGGCAGCCCCCGCGGTTCCAGGCTGAGTCCACAACTGTCTGGCTTGCTGCTGAAGACGATGAATCCAAAAGAGGTCTGCTTCCCTTTGGCTGGGCACTTGTTGAAATAGACCCGCAGGAAGATTGCCCGGTCCTGCGTGCCTGGTGTGAGCGTGAGCGACAGGACAGACCGGATATGGGTGCTGTCCGGGAAAAGATGTCAAGAGAGAGGGAGCGCATTTATGCAGAACACGCCCGGTTCGGTGCCGGGCGTATGGAAGCAGCTGCGGTGCCTTCGCAGCGGGACTGATGGATAATCCGCCTATGCAGGAAGATCGGGGCTGGCCCATCGTACGTTACCGCTTTGTTTTTTCTGTTCAGACACCGGTTTCCCTGCCGGAATATGCGGGTTCCACCTTGCGTGGAGCCTTTGGGCATGCCCTGCTTCGCACGGCGTGCATGACACGCGAAAGGCAGTGTGAGGAATGCCCCCTGTATTTGACCTGTCCTTATGCCGCCATTTTTCAGGCACCCGCACCTGCGTCACACTCCCTGCAGAAGTTCAGTGCTGTTCCCCATTCCTACGTCATTGAACCTCCTCCCTGGGGCAGGCGTGTGTATCAGGCAGGAGAAGAGCTGTTTTTTGACATGACGCTCTTTGGTCAGGCTCTTGAACGACTCGCGCTGATTGTCTATGCCTGGCAGCGTGCATTCATGCATGGCATCGGTCATGGCACGGCCATTTTAGATGATGTCATCCTGCTGGGTCCGGATTTTGATGAGAGCGTCTTTGATGCCGGCACCAGCCGGGTGCGTCCCCATCAGCAGAGTCTGCAGTTGCCAGCCATGACTGCCGGGGACTGCCGCCTGACCTTCATCACCCCTTTGCGTCTTCAGGAAAATGGCAGGATGCTCCAGCCTGAAGAGATCAATGCCCGGATTCTTCTGATGGCACTGGCAAGGCGTGTGAGTCTTTTAGCTGAATTTCATGCGGGCTTTGTGCCGGGTTATGATTTTCAGATGATGAATGCTGCTGCCGCTTCCATTGAGATGTCACAGAATCTCAGGTGGCAGCACTGGGTGCGCTATTCGGGCCGCCAGAAGCAGAAGATGACGTTAAACGGTTTGACGGGCGACATCATTCTCCGGGATGTTCCTGCCTTTTTTTTCGAACTGCTTCAGCTGGGGCAGTGGACCCATGTCGGCAAAAACACGACTTTTGGTCTTGGGCATTATCTGCTTGAGCGCGAGTTGTAAAACATCATTTTTTTTCGCACAGCATGCCCTGTTTTATGCGGACAGAGCTATCCTGAAAAGCATAGTACTGTGACTTTGTAATTTCTTCGGCACGCATTGCTGTGCTGTCAATACCTCTGCCATCTGACATCCAATCAGCAAAATACGGCATTATTGCATCTCTATTCCTCCGTTCAGACACCTGGAAATGCGGTTATGCGGGCGTTCGCTGAATTTTGAATACAAGAGGGCTGCAACATATTGAATCTTTTCGTCAAAGTTCCATTAGCCGACGAATTTCAGTATTTTGGGGTATAATGTTTCTTTGAGTGGCGATGGCATGCATTCAGGTAATACAGAAACCGGATTGACAACGGCGGTTTTTTCGAAAACCAGCCGGCTTCCTTTTGCGCGCATGTGCGTAAAAGCGGGCAGTTCAATCCTTTTATTCTTGAAACCGGGATGTCCAGAGCACTCTACCTTGTCTGTTACGATGTGACTGATGCCCGCCGTCGTCAGCGGGTCCACAGATATGTCCAGGCCTATGCAATCGGTGGCCAGAAGTCGTTTTATGAATGCTGGCTGACACCGAGCGAGTACTTTGCCCTGAAGAGAGCGCTTGCGGACAATATTGTGGATGCTGAAGACCGCATTCATATTTTTCAGCTGGATCCGCGTATTGCGCCGTCCTTTTATGGTCAGGCGAAGCGGCAGTCAGTGCGACCTTTTATGATTGTGTAGGAGGCAGGTATGGCAAGTCTTTATGTAGACAGACGAGGCGTAGAAATGCGACTCGATGGTGGTGCAATCGTTTTTTATGAAAAGGCAGAACGGGTAGGCACTGTTCCGATTGCGCCGATTGAAAGGGTTTTTCTGCGCGGGGATGTTCTTTTGCATGCCAGTGTGCTCGGGCGTCTGGGCGAGCACGGAATTGGTGTCATCGTTCTTTCCGGCAGGCGGGCGGATCCGACGCTGATGCTGCCCAGAGCACACAATGATGCCGAGCGCCGTGTGTCGCAGTATCGTCTCTCGCAGGATGCCGGGTTTTGTCTTGAGTTTGCCCGTCAGCTTGTCGGGGCAAAGCTGGCCGGCTCGGAAATGCTGCTGGAAGAACTGCGAGAGAAGAACAGAAGAGCCTGGTATGCGATCGGGAAGGTGAAAGAGCAGCTCGGGCAGCTCGCAAAACATATCCATATGCAGCCGGGCCTTGCAGCTTTGCGCGGTCTGGAAGGCAGAGCGGCTGCGAGCTATTTTTCTGCGCTGGCTGCTTACATGCCTGATTCTTTAGGTTTTACCGGGCGCAATCGCCGTCCCCCGCGTGATCCGCTGAATGCCCTGCTCTCTCTGGGTTACACGATGCTCCATTCGGAAACAGTAGTGGAATTGCATGGTGCTGGTCTTGATCCGCAAATCGGGTTTTATCATGGCCTGCATTTTGGGAGGGCGTCTTTGGCGTCAGACCTGATTGAGCCTCTCAGACCACTGGTTGACCGTTTTTCCATTGGTCTGTTTTCTGAGGGACATCTGCGAAGGGAAAGTTTTTCCATTACAGAGCAGGGCTGTCTGCTGGGCAAGGCTGGAAGAGTGGCCTATTACCAGCTTTACGAAGCAGCAGCAGAAGATTTTCGCAGGCGAATCAGGGAAAGCATAGCTGATCTGCTGGGACTCATGAAGGAAAAGACCGGCAAAATCGATGTTGTTGCGCGTGACTTGTCAGACGAAGAGTTCTGATTGCCGACGACGGAACCAGACAGATGAGCGCACATGAAAAGAGAATTCGTCATCGGCTACGACATTCGCAATCCGGCGCGATTGAGAAAAGTCTATCGAACGCTTTTAAACTATGCCGTACCGATTGAATACAGCATTTTTGTCCTGCATGGGACGATGCAGGATGCCCAGCGTTGCATGAACAGGCTGGAAAAACTGATCGACCCACGGGAAGATGATTTGCGCTGTTATCCTTTACCTGCTCGTGGCGTGCAGGCAAGACTGGGAAGGCCAGCTCTGCCCGAGGGCATTATCTGGTCGGGGCTGTTACCGAAGCAGCAGAAATAGTATCGGAGAACAGGTTGGCGCACTTCTTTTGTTTGCTGTTGTGTGTCACGGGATTCTTTTTTGCAGTATTGCGTCAGGATGCTGATGCAGAATCCGGTATTATCAGGATGCTTTTGTGTGGATTTTTGTTGCATGAAATTGCTATTATGCTACAATGAAAATGAAGGAGGAAACGGCTATAAAACAAGCAAAAAAACAGACAAGTCCGGCAAAATCCGGAATCTTTGTGAACCCCCTTTCTAAGGCATTGAAAAAAGGGATGTTTTTCGGTGCCAAGAGTTACAACTGAACCCTGATTTCAAAGGGATTGAAACTTCGTAAGTGTTTAAATGTACCATTTTAGTCTCGTTACAACTGAACCCTGATTTCAAAGGGATTGAAACAACGCCACCATCTCGCCAAAACTCTTCTTCATCGTTACAACTGAACCCTGATTTCAAAGGGATTGAAACTCAATCGTGCTGTTTTCACTGTCTACTTCAGTTACAACTGAACCCTGATTTCAAAGGGATTGAAACTAGCTTGTTCTGTCAATGTGATACCGTCATTGCTGTTACAACTGAACCCTGATTTCAAAGGGATTGAAACCTTCACGCCTCATGACGTGCAGCCTTTGTGCAGTTACAACTGAACCCTGATTTCAAAGGGATTGGAGCTTATAAAGAGTCCCCGCAACTCAGATTATCGGTAAGTATTTGTTGAGTTTAGGGATAAACTGAAGCAAATCGGGAGCGTTTAAATACGCTCTTTTTTTGTGTGCTCAGGTCAGCTCAAGTTGCCCGGTATCTTTGCGTTTCTCCCATTGCACCCCCCCAAATTCACCCCCAGTCAAGTCGGCACCAGCAGAACCGGCTCCGTAGGAGTACCGAAGCCATCCTCAACAAAACTTTGGACATTTGTCCACAAACTGAAATACCCATCCAGACCCGGGTCAGCCATTTCTTCTGTAAAGCGCATCAAAAAAGAACATTCCATTTCCCGCATTCATAACGTGCGTACTCTCATGCATGTCAGGTCCCCCTCAAATCGTTCGTAAAAATCTCCATTTTTTCAGGAAAGCCCAGCAAAAAAAGGTGCGAGTATTGGCCAAAGCCTGCAGGCTGACGGGTTATATGCAGCCACAGCAGGTCCTGGTCACATGCTGCATTGACGGTTCTGGACGTTTTTAGCGCAACTTTCCCCTCTTCCGGCACAACGGGTTTTTTCAGTGAGGTTTTTGATGGGACTTTCAGACAAAGCAAAAAAGACATGGCCAGGGCACATGCTCATGGCACTTCCAGCCATCGCAGTTGTCATCACGCTTGGTGCCGGCAGCTGGCAAAGGTTCTGCGCCCCAGCCAGGCAGAATCCGGCACAGTGTAGTGCAGCCGGCAACAGCAAAACCGGGTACCCTGCAGCACGAAAAATTGATACTGGAGAACTCAATGTCAATGATGCCGTCCGTATGGCAAACGGACGAGGCTCGCGCGTCCTGTATGTTTTCAGCCGCACGGACTGCGTCTGGAGCCGGAAACTTCAGAATACGCTGGCAAAAATTGACGACCTGACAGTTTTTACTTTTCTGGTTCCAGGCAGAAATCAGCAGAGCAGGGAGAAGGGAACGGTACTTCCTCGTGCTGCAGGAGAAAATAATGCGCATGAATATGATACAGCCATGCTGGATCGAAACCTGGAAAAAATGAGGCGCTTCGGCTTTGCGGGAGTCCCGACAGCAATTATGTCTGATGGCACGGTTTTGACCGGCAGCACCGAAGCTGAAGTTCTGGAGCATGCTCTCGCGTTAAAGGCTGCTCTGAAGCTGGACCGGCCTTTTTCTTCTGTCAGTGCAGCTGCGCAAAAAATGCCGGCAAACAGCCTGCATGCCAGAGAAGAGACCGACAGAAAAGAGAAGAGCCAGCAGAACACGGACTCAGCTGCAGTTCACCCTGACGTCACTTGAGAAACGAGCGGTGCAGGTGTTTTTTAACATGAACGCCCGGGGCAAAAGCCCAACAGTATTTTGCGAGGTTTATATGAATGTAGTGCCAGAAACGCCAGTCAGGGAAGCTTCTTTATCCCGGGCGGAAAGCAAAGAGAGTACTGGAGCCATGAAAGAGCTGGAGGAGACTCCGGGTGTCTGGTCTGTTTCGGAAAGCACAGCTCTTACGCAGCAGGGCAAAGTTCTCAGAAACATCAGCCGCGCAGAAAATGTGGATTCCCGGATGGAAAGAAGGGTCATGGCGCATATCCGGTCGTGGCAGGTTGCGCGAATGCTCAGGCGCGACTTCAACCTGCTGGCAACCCATATTTTTTTCAGGATGCTAAAAGCAGCCCCCGAAGAAAAGAAGGCAATAGAGCAGCTGATCGGCGAAATTCTTGCGCAGGCAGCAGTTCTCAAATTCGCTGTCAAAAATATCCCCGGTGTCGTCATTGACGAGACATTTGAAGTCGAGACAATTCCCGTCCGGCTTTTTTCGCGCGACATATCCTTTCTGTACAGGGCCATAACGAGTCTTGACGATTCTTTTGCGCGACTTGAAAGTGCTTTCAGGCGTGGCGTTGTGTCAGAAAAGGATTTCAGGGAGATGGCAAGACCTGGCAGACAAGCCTGGTCAGACCTGCGCGTTCTGATTTTTGGCAAAACCTGGCAGGTTGCGACAGAATCCGGCATGAATGCTCTAAAGTAGCAGGATGTGAAATTCACACAGGCGGCAACTATTGCCTGAAGAATCCCGGGTATTGAAGCAGTCCCAAAACAAAAAAGCCGGATTCGTCCGGCTTTTGTTCTTCGTGTGCCCGGCATGGGCGATAACTTGGTGGTGAAAGTCCACTACAGGCTTGGCAGTAGGAACTGTTAGCCAAGAGCAAGGGTG
>Ga0099364_10010536_pt1 | contig 12708 bp, 9 predicted proteins | sample TergutTh196P3_FD_73070 | JGI IMG/M metagenome (GOLD analysis project Ga0099364, IMG submission 73070) | Microcerotermes parvus P3 segment gut microbial communities from Pointe-Noire, Republic of the Congo - Th196 P3 | ecosystem: Host-associated > Arthropoda: Insects > Digestive system > Gut ... | reverse complement strand
GGGGAACCTGAAGATTCCGGAAGCGATTCCGACCAAGCAGAATAAAGAATCTACTTTAGAAAAATTCAAACAGGCAGTCTTTAAAAAGAAGCCTGAGATTAAAGAAATAGTACGTGAGCCAACTGCTGGCGGTATTGTGTTTCGAATGGCCGAAGATAATAGGGATATTGAAATTCTGTTGATTCAGGATAGCAAAAATCGTTGGACAATTCCGAAAGGCCATATCGAACCAGGCGAGACCGCGAAGCAGACGGCGATTCGCGAGATTGGCGAAGAGTCGGGACTGAAGAATATTGAGGTGCTACTGTGGTTGGGCAAAATTAATTTCAAGTATCGCCGACTAGATAAATTGGTGTTGATGACAACGCAGATTTATCTGGTACACGCGCTGGATAGCGCAGAAAAACCCACCAAAGAAAAGTGGATGAACGGTATTAGGTGGTTTAGATTCGGCGAGGCGCTGGATGCAATTGAGTACGATGACATCGAAAAGCTGATGCTGATTGCTAAGAAAAAGATTCGTAGCGGCGAAGTTTAATTGGCTTACGTTTGGGGCTGGTGTTTTTGGTCAAGCCTTGGTTTAATATGGTTAAGGTTGGAGGTCTTTAAATTTCAGAAGGAGGCGTAGCAGATGAACGAGGAGACCCTGTTTGAGCGTCTTTGGCATCTGCCATGGTGGTCCGGAGAAAATGGTAAAACGCATTGCGCCGTGACGCTGAGCGATAATTTGCGCAGACCTTACTTCGTCATAGCCCAGACAATCAACGACCGAGTGCGGCTCAAGATGCGCGACGCCGTGATACCGCATAGTGCTCTTGCACCTGGCCAATCGTTGGGTCGCGAAATTATTGAGGCTATCAAAAATGGCGACGAGAGGTGGGAGCTCACCCAAGCGACGACTTGCGGTCAGTCGATTCAGTTGATTTTTTTTAATCACCATATCAGCGAACTGGGACGCAGTGAGGCCGTGAATGTCAGACTGGGAGGAGAAGAGCGTGTGCAGTTTTGGATTCAGACGCAAGTGAGTCAGGACCGATGCCGCTACTTTGACGATGTGGCCTACTTGGTCACTGAATATGACGGTTGGCCCTGTGTGACTAGAAAAATCGCGTGCGAGAAGCATCGGAGTATGGTAATTGAGACAACTGCTGGAGGACAATGCGCCATTTCTGTTACGGACTACCTCACGTAGGTGGGAAGACGAAAACGGTCGCAGTTTTATACTGCGGCCGGTTTTATGTTAGCGCTCAAGTCTTTTGATGGTAAAATGGAGTCATGAATAAAGAACAATTAGATGCTTACAAGGATTTTGCGAAGCAGAAATTAGGGTTTGAATTTGCTGAGCTTCAACTTCTGCTTACGGCTTTGACACATCGTAGCTATGTGAATGAACACAAAAAATCCGTAACCGACCATAATGAGCGGTTGGAATTTTTGGGTGATGCGGTGCTGGAGTTGGTGGTTTCGGATTTTCTGTTTCGAAATTACGATGAGACTGAAGGTATTATGACGAGTTGGCGGGCGGCGTTGGTGCGTACGGAGTCGATTGGTGCGGCCGGCTAGGCTTTGGGGTATGAGTCGTTAGTGCGGATGAGTAAGGGTGAGAAGAATGGCTCTGACCGCGCACGGCAGGTGATTTTGGCAGATTGTTTTGAGGCGGTGATTGGGGCGATTTACTTGGACCGAGGCTATGAGGAGGCTGAGCGGTTCATTCGCAAACATATTTTGGTGAAAATTAAGGATGTTCTAGAAAGTGAGTCTTGGCGCGACCCGAAATCTTATTTGCAAGAGTTGGCGCAGCGTTCTGAGGGGGCGACACCAATATACAAGGTGTTAAAGGAAGACGGTCCGGACCATGACAAGTTGTTTACTTTGGGTGTTTTTGTGGGGAATCGGTTGAAAGGGACTGGAACGGGTCACAGTAAGCAAGAGGCGCAGACGGTTGCCGCTGCTGAAGCTATTAAAAAATATCAGAAAACGGCCGACACTGGTCGTTCTTGACTAAAAGGTCAAAAACTAGTAAACTACAGGAGTTAATTAAATAAAGGAAAAAGATGCTAGCGATTCGCTTACAGCGTAATGGCCGAAAAGGGACACCTCTTTATCGGATAGTCGTCCAAGAAGCGCAACGCCACCCGCTTTCGGGTCGGATTGTAGCTCAGGTCGGCAGTTATAACCCACACACCAAAGCCACGGTGCTCGATAAAGAGAAGGCACAAAAATATCTTGATAACGGTGCGCAGCCCTCGACCCGCGTAGTGCGGATATTGAAGGAACAAGGCGTGAAGTTGCCAAAATGGATAGTGGAAGCTCCCAAGAAGTCGGCCAAGGTCAAACGCGCAGATAAGTTGCGCAAGAACCAACCAAAAGAAAAACCAGCGGCAGCTCCAGTTGAAGAGGTTGCTGCAGAGGAAGTTGTTGCGGAACCAACAGCTCCAGCGGATGAAGCTGCTGCAGAGGAAGTTGCTGCCGAGCCAGCAACGGTTCCAGCCGAAAAAACTCCTGCTGAGAAATAAAAAATCATAGAACCCACCGGGCAGAATTGCTTGTGGTGGGTTTTTTGTTTAGAACGTGGTATAATCGGAATCACTAACTAAAAGGAGAATCCAGAAATGGCAACCATAGATCAGCAGTTTGTAGAGTATATCGTGAAAACTCTCGTCAACAACCCAGACAAAGTTAAGGTTGACCGCAGTGTAGATGAAAAGGGGGTTTTACTAAATCTTGAAGTCGACCCAGAGGACGTTGGCCGTATTATCGGCCGCCGTGGTGCTACCGCCCAGAGTATTCGTACGCTCTTGCGCGCTCTTGGTACCAAAAATGATGCTCGCTATAATTTGAAGATTGCGAATAATGACGGTTATGTACCTAAGCCACGTGAAGACCGCGAGGACACCGATGTTGATGCCGTAGCGGCTGATGATAGCTTTAGTGAAGAGACGGAGTCGAGTGTCGAAGAGACCGAGTCGGTCGTGGAAGCTGAAGTTGAGGCCGAAGCTGACGAGGACGATGAGGACAACTCTAGCGCTTTGGCCGAAAAAACCAAAGCAGACCTCGCAGACCTAGACGACCTCGATATCTAGAAATTGTCGTTACTTGAAAAAAACAACAGGCTCAAAAAGCCTGTTGTTTTTCTTGTTGCGTGGCGTTATAATAATTCTAATGTTTCGTAAAAGGGACATTAAGCTAACTGCGAGTTAACTTAGAAAAAGTTGAGAGCTTAATATGTTCAAAAAGCCGCCTTTGGGTGGTTTTTTGGTGCTTAAGTGAAATAAGGCTTGCAATTGTTGCTCTATAAGTGTAGACTTGACTCTAAGAAGTAGTGTGCCGTGCCGAAAAATCTGATTTGGCGCATCAGATGGGGCAGCCGGCTGTAATCTTCCGGCCAAAGATATATCAAACACTAAATATAGCGAGGGAAATTTGTGGCGTTGAATAACAGCACCGTAAAAAGTGGTAGCCGGGTATTTTTTACCAAGGGCGACCAAGCACTTCCGATACCGGATTTAACAGAACATCAAAAAAAATCTTGGGATGAGTTCATCAAGACTGGATTGGGCGAGGTCTTTAATGAGCTAAACCCGATTGAGGATTATACTGGGCAAAAGCTCAGTTTGCGATTCAAAGATTATTATTTCAAGACGCCGACCGAGGATGAGCGGAGCGCTAAGGCTAACTTGGCAACTTATGATGCGCCGCTGCATGTTATCGTTGAGCTCACTAATAAAGTGACCGGGGAAGTCAAAGAACAGGACACTTACTTTGGTGATTATCCTTGGATGACCGACCGAGCAAGTTTCGTGATTAATGGCACAGAGCGCGTGATTGTGTCCCAGTTGATTCGTTCGGCTGGCGTGTTTTTCACTGCTGAAAATATTGCTGGAACGAATTATTATGGCGCCAAAGTTATCCCTGGCCGGGGAGCTTGGCTGGAATTCGAGACTGATAATAAGGGTGTGATTTCGGTGAAAATTGACCGTCGTCGCAAAGTTCCAGTGACGACGTTTTTGCGCGCGCTGGGTATTGCGAAAAATTCGGAGATTAAGGAAAAATTCGCCGATATTGATACTGGCGAGATTAAATACATTGAGAATACGCTCGCCAAGGACCCAGCTCGTGGGCAAAGTGAGGCTTTGATTGAGATTTATCGTCGGATGCGCCCGGGTGACCTTGCGACCGTCGAGAATGCCAAAAGCATGATTGAGCGGGTGTTCTGGGATTATCGTCGCTATGATTATTCTCGGGTTGGACGCTATAAAATTAACCAACGCTTGGGTTTTGATACACCAAATGACAGCGCACATCGTACTCTGCAAATGGAAGATTTGCTGGCGATTATTCGTGAGATTGTCCGCCTAAACAATACTCAAGAGGCACCAGACGATATCGATTCTCTGGCCAATCGTCGAGTGAAGTTGGTGGGCGAGTTGGTACAACGCCAATTTCGTCTGGGTATGTTACGCCTGCAGCGCAATATATTGGACCGAATGTCAATGAGCGATATCGATACAGTGACGCCAAGTCAGTTGCTGAACTCTCGTCCAGTGGTGGCGGCAGTGAAAGAATTCTTTGCGAGCTCACAGCTTAGTCAGTTGATGGACGAAACCAACCCGTTTGCTGAGTTGTCGCATAAACGTCGCCTTTCTTCGATGGGTCCTGGTGGTCTCACGCGTGAGCGCGCTGGGTTTGAGGTGCGCGATACACATCCTACCCACTATGGACGTATCTGTACGGTCGAGACACCGGAAGGTGCCAACGTCGGCTTGGTGTTGAACTTGGCGACTTACGCCCGGATTAATGAATATGGTTTTATTGAAGCTCCTTACTTGACCGTGAAAGACGGCAAGGTGACCGACGAGGTGATTTATGCCGATGCGGCGGATGAGGACCAAATGATTATCGCTGACGCTTCGGTTGAGCTAAACGAAGATGGTAGTTTTGCTGAGGAATGGGTGTCAGCTCGTAAAAGTTTGATGCCAACTCAGGTAGAAGCTGTCGAGGTAACTCATATTGATGCTGTGTATAAAGAGATTTTGGGTGTGGCGGCGAGCATGATTCCGTTCGTGGAAAAGAATCGCGTTGACCGTTCTTTGATGGCTTGCGCGATGCAGAAACAGGCAGTGCCTTTGCTGAGGCCCGAATCGGCGCAGGTGTCGACCGGAATTGATGATGTAGTGGCACGCAATACCTCGCAATTGGTGGTGGCCGATGGTGCTGGTGAGGTCGTGAAAGCTGACGGCGTGAGCGTCGATGTGGAATATAAAGACGGTGTCAAAAAATATGAGCTGATTCATTTTGCCAAGACAAACGATGACCGCTGCTATAATCAGCGCGCAGTTGTCAAGCGCGGCGACAAGGTGAAAAAAGGCGACATTCTGATTGAAGGTGCCTCGATTGCCGATGGCGAATTGGCGCTTGGTAAAAATTTGCTGGTGGCCTTTATGCCCTGGCGCGGCTACAACATGGATGACGCGATTATTATTTCTAATCGTCTGGTCCAAGATGATACTCTGACTTCTATTAATATCCGTGATTTCGATGTTGAGGTGCGCGAGACTAAACTTGGTCCCGAGCAAGTGACTCGTGACATCCCGAATGTTTCGGAACATGTGCTGCGGCACTTGAGCGAGGATGGGATTGTGACGATTGGTAGCGAAGTTAAGAGCGGAGATGTCCTAGTTGGTAAAATTACGCCAAAGGGGGAGCAGGAATTGAGCTCCGAGGAGCGGTTGCTGCGCGCTATCTTTGGTGAAAAAGCCAAGGACGTCCGTGATACTTCGGTTCGGATGAATGGTAGCGACGCCGGCAAAGTGGTGGATGTAAAGATTTTCACCCGCGAGCAAGGACACGAGCTGAAGGCTGGAGTGCTGATGAAGATAAAAATCTTCGTGGCCGAAATGCGCAAAATTGCCGTCGGTGATAAGTTGGCGGGGCGACACGGTAATAAGGGTGTAATTGCCAAGATTTTGCCGGAAGAGGATATGCCGTTTATGGAAGATGGGACACCAGTGGACGCACTACTCAGTCCGATGGGCGTGCCGAGTCGCATGAACTTGGGACAGCTGTATGAAACTCATTTGGGCATGGCGGCGCGAGCGCTTGGATACAAGGTAGCTAGCCCGTCGTTTAGCTCTGTGCCGGATGAGAAGATTTCTGAGGAACTAAAGAAAGCTGGCTTTGAGAGTGACGGTCGCGTGCAGTTGTTTGACGGTCTGACGGGCGAGCCGTTCGAGGAGCGCACTACGGTGGGGATTATGCATATTATCAAGCTGCATCACATGGTGGCGGATAAAATCCATGCACGTTCGACTGGACCATACACGATGGTGACACAACAGCCATTGGGCGGTAAAGCACAAAATGGTGGTCAGCGCTTCGGGGAGATGGAGGTCTGGACGCTAGAGGCTTATGGCGCTGCTTCTACCCTGCAGGAAATGTTGACAATTAAGTCTGATGATGTGTTTGGTCGGGCAAAAGCCTACGAGGCGATTATCAAGAATGAGCCAATCCAGGGGCCAAAATTGCCGGAAGGTTTCAATGTTTTGGTGAAGGAGCTTCAGGGTATTGGTCTGAAGGTTGACTTGCTGGATAACGGCGAGGCGACGGACGCTGGCGAAGTGATTGAGCAGACCACGCGAGCGGTCGAAAAAGACAAAGATGACCAGAGCATATATGACGCTAATGATGTGATTGAAACACTGGACACGGACGTGATGACGGATGAGGAAATTGCTAGCGAACTGAGCGATGAGGGTATCAGTATAACGGATATTGACGAAGAGGATATCACGACAGACACTGGCGAAGAGGAGGGCTACAGCGATGAATTACTTTAAGATGCAAAGTTTAAGTGAAAAAGGAGAAATCTAATGGCTTGGCAAGATAATTTTATCAGCGCTAGCGACTTCGACTCAATTCGGCTAAGCATAGCCAGTGCCGAAGATATCATGAATTGGAGTTATGGCGAGGTGTTAAAGCCTGAGACCATCAACTACCGTACGCAAAAACCGGAACGCGATGGTTTGTTTTGTGAGCGGATTTTTGGACCAGTTAAGGATATCAACCCGAACGACAGCAAGCTGAAGGGCGTGCGGTCGCGCGAGGCAGCGGTTGATAAAGACGGCAATTTGGTGACTAAGGCGATTTCACGACGTGAACGTATGGGGCATATTACCTTGGCGGCACCAGTAGCGCATATTTGGTTTATGCGTGGTACGCCGTCGGCATTGAGCTTGCTCTTGAATCTGACTGTTAAGAATATTGAGAAAGTGGTTTATTTTGCTTCTTATATTATTACGGAGACGAAAACTGACGAAATTGAGGCTCGTATGCTTGACCTAGAGGCAGTGCACGAAGCGGCTCTTCAGGCCATTAAATTGCGGTACGAGCAAGAGAGTAAGAATGAGGGAGCGGACATAAAGGCTTTGGCTGAGGCGCAAACGAAAGAGCTTGAGGAAGAAAACGAAGGCTATCAATCAAAGAAAGCTACTTTGACCAGTTTCGTTAAGGGGGCTGTTGTCAGCGAAGTTGATTATCGCAACTTGGATGACGATTATGCTGATTTGATTATGGTTGGTATGGGCGCAACCGCTGTTAAGAAAATCTTGGATGAGATAAATTTGCCGGCTTTGATTGAACAGTTACGCGAAGATGTCGCGGTGGCCAAAGGCCAAAAAGAAAAGAAACTAATCAAGCAATTAAAAGTATTTGAAGGCATGCAGTCGGCCGACATCAAGCCGTCGGATTTGATACTGAACGTAATTCCGGTTATCCCACCGGATTTGAGGCCGATGATTTCCTTGGCTGGTGGTCGCTTTGCGACTTCGGACTTGAACGACCTTTATCGCCGCGTGATTAACCGTAATAATCGCTTGAAGAAACTGATTGACTTGAATGCACCAGAGGTGATTTGTCGCAATGAGATGCGTATGCTGCAAGAGGCGGTGGACGCGCTGATTGATAATAATGCCTCGCACGGTAGCCGTACGGCTAACTCGCAAAATGGTCGTCGCAAACTCAAGAGTTTGTCGGACTTACTGAAAGGCAAACAGGGGCGATTCCGCCAGAATCTACTTGGCAAGCGCGTCGATTATTCTGGGCGTTCTGTGATTGTGGTTGGTCCGGAGCTACGCATTAATGAGTGTGGTTTGCCAAAACAAATGGCGCTTGAATTGTTCAAGCCATTTGTGATTTCTTGGCTGATTTCTAATGAGCACGCAGCGAATATTCGCGTTGCTACGCGTCTGATTGAGCAAGGCGAAACCGTGGTTTGGGATGCGCTGGATGAGGTGATTAAGGGTAAATATGTGCTTTTGAATCGTGCCCCGTCGTTGCACCGTTTGTCAGTGCAGGCTTTTCAGCCGAAACTGATTGATGGTAAGGCAATTCAGTTGCATCCGCTCGTCGCCAACGGCTTTAATGCTGATTACGATGGCGACCAGATGGCGGTGCATTTGCCGCTATCGGCCGAAGCTCAGTTGGAGGCGAAAGAATTAATGGCGGCGGGCAAAAACTTGCTGAAACCAGCTGATGGTTCGCCAGTACTGTCGATTTCACAAGATGTTGTGTTAGGTAATTATTATCTGACTTATGAAAAGCCTTCAGCACAGAGTGAGCGCAAGGCTTACACTAGTGTTTATGAGGCTGAGCTAGCTTATGACGTGGGACTAATCCAACTGCAAACGCCGATTCGCGTGCATACAAAGGGCGAAAAACGCGATACTACCTTGGGGCGAGTATTCTTTAACGAGATTTTGCCAAGAGAATATCCGTACGACAACGAAGTTCAAAATAGCAAACACCTGAAGAAAGTGATGGCGGATATTATGCATGACTTTGGTGCTGAGGTGGCCGTGCAAACGGCGGATGCGATTAAGGATTTGGCGTTTGAGTATGAGACGATTGCTAGCGTTAGTACTTCTAAGGATGATTACCCATATTATCCAGAGATTGATACGCTTGTGGCAGAAGGCGAAGGTGTTTCGGCACAGATTTCGCAGCAGTTTGAGGAAGGTTTGATTACGGAAGACGAGCGCTATCGTTTGACGGTCAGCAACTGGCGTAATATTGATGGGAAGATTTCGGACCTTATCAAGGATAATTTGTCGGAGCTCGATACTAACATCTCGATTATGGTGAACTCTGGGGCGCGCGGTTCGGTTTCGAATATTAAGTTGGCTTCTGGTGCGATTGGTATCATGGTGGACGTGTTCAACCGTGAAATTGAGCTGCCGGTAAAATCGAGCTACAAGAAGGGACTGAATACTTTGGAATCCTTTATTGCTACGCGTGGTGCGCGTCAGGGTCAGGTGTCGACGGCTTTGCGTACGGCTGACTCTGGTTATCTGACGCGCCGCTTGGTGGATGTGTCGCAAGATGTGTTTACCGTGGATGACGAGGCGACTGATCCGGGCTTTAGGATTTACAAATCCGAGTCTGAATATACTGGGATTGATTTTGTAAATCGAATTGCTGGTCGTTTTGCGGCGGAAAATATTGAGAAGTATGGTTTGAATATCGATGAGTTAATCTCTCGCGAAGTCGCAGAACAAATCGCGACTGACGATACGATTGATAGCGTTAAGATTCAAAGTGTGCTCACGACCGAGTGTACGAGCGGCATTCCCCTAAAGGCCTACGGTATCGATATGGCGACGCGTAAGGTGGTGGCGCTGCACGAGCCAGTAGGCGTGATTGCTGCTCAGTCGGTGGGTGAGCCGGGTACGCAGTTGACGCTAGATACGAAACACTCATCTGGTGTGGCTGGTTCTGGAGCAATTTCGCGTGGTCTACCGCGTGTGGAGGAGCTTTTGGAAGCTCGCACACCAAAAGGCCAAGCCTATATTGCGACTCTTGCGGGCGTGGTGAGTATTTGGGAAGAAGGCAAATTCAAGGTTGTGCAGATTACACCAGACGCTAGTAAATCGGAGAGATTGCCGTTAGATGGGCGCAAGCCAAAAGTCAAGGATGGCGCTTCTGTAAAAGCTGGCGACGTAATTGCGAGCAAATCAAAGGGTGCCGAGCCGATTTTGGCGCCATTTGATGGTATTGTTGAGCTGCTTGAGCATGAAATTGTGATTGTGGCTGGTGCTAGTGGTCCGATAAAAATCGAGATTCCGGCGGACTATGCGCTGACCGTTAATTCTGGTGATAGCGTTGGGTTGGGTGACAGATTGTCTGAAGGTTCGCTGAACTTGCAGGATTTGATGCGATACAAAGGTATCGAAGCGACGGAACGCTACATCATGAACGACATCTTGGCGATTTATGCCGCACAGGGACAGGAAATTGCCGATAAGCATCTTGAAATCATAATTCATCAGATGTTCTCTCGAGTTATGATTGAAGAGGCTGGCGATGGCCAGTTTGTGATGGGCGATATCTTGAGCAAGGCGCTAGTTGCCGAGGCCAACAAAAAATTGGCTGAGGAGGGCAAACAGCCGGCGAAGTTCGCACAACTGCTGCTCGGTATTTCAAAGGTGGCAATTTACTCTGATTCGTTCTTGTCAGCAGCGTCCTTCCAGGACACGACACGTGTGCTGATTAATTCGTCAATTTCTGGGCGAGTTGATTATTTGAAGGGTCTGAAGGAGAACGTAATTATCGGTCGCAAGATTCCGGTAGGCACTGGCATCACGCCGTTGACTCCAGAGATTGAGGTGGGCGAGAGCGAAGAATCATTTGCCGAGCCGTCCGAGGCGGAAGTCGCTAACCTGTAAAAATAAACAGAAAAAAAATAGCCCCGTATGGGGCTATTTTTGTTGTCGACCTGATTAATTGGAGGCTTCGTCGATGGCTTCTTTGATGACGCTGTTGCTGTGATTGAGTTTTTCCTGTTCGGACTCAGACAAGGTCAAGCCGAGGCGACGCTTGACGCCTTGGCGTCCCAGCACGGCTGGAAAACCGTTGAAGATGCCGCTAAATTCATCGTAATTACTGACGGGTAGCACGCGATTTTCGTCATTCAAAATGCAGTTTGTGATGGTGGCGAGACAGGCACCGATGCCGTAATAGGTGGCGCCTTTTTTCTCGATGATAGCGTAGGCTTCTTTGCGGGCAGAATCTTCGAGGCGCGCCAGCTCTTCCTCGTCAAGCAGGTCGGCAATTTTTTGACCGCCAATATCTGCGCTGCTCCAGAGTGCGAACTCGCTGTCGCCATGCTCACCGACTTGGTAGGCGTGGACGCTTTTGGGGTGCACACTAAGACGCCCGGCGAGGTATTTGCGGAGGCGGGCGCTATCGAGCACCGTGCCGGAGCCAATCACGCGCTCGTGCGGCAAGCCAGAATACTGCCAAGTCAGATGCGTCATGACGTCCATGGGGTTGCTGACAACGACGAATATGCCGTCGAAGCCTGACTCCATGATTTGGCCAATCATGTCTTTGAAAATGGCGGCATTTTTCTTGAGCAAGTCCATGCGGGTTTCGCCGGGTTGTTGCGGGACACCAGCAGTGATAACGATAATATCGCAATCGCCAGCCTCGGCGTAGCTGCCGCTTTTGATTTTGAGGTAACTTGGTGATACCGCTAGGGCGTCGCGTAAATCCATCGCCTCACCTTCGGCATCTTCCGTGTTGATATCTACTAGTACTAATTCGTTGACTGCGGTGCGCTGGTTGACGAGGGCAAAGCCGTAACTCATCCCCACATTTCCAGTTCCGACAATCATAACTTTATTTGACATTGTGTTCCCACCTTTCTTTGGTTTGATTTTAACATAAGAATTAATGCGATGCAATTATTGAGATGATTAGACCAGCGCCCAATGATTGGCGCCGAGGGGGCGAATCATGCCCTTGATTTCCATGAGCGTGACTGTTTGGTTGAACTGACTGGCGGAAAATTTTAGCGACTCGATAATTTTGTCGCCGTCGCGCAGACCGCTTTTAATAGCATCAATGATTTTTTGTTCGTTTTCTGTGTCGCCAAAAACTTCGAATTTGAGCTGCTTGGCATGGCCTGGAAATAGGACGCCGAGGACGTCTTCAGTTTCGGTAAAAGGCAGGGCGCCTTGCTTGATGAGCCGATTGCAACCGACGCTTGTGGGACGAGTAATGTCGCCCGGGACAGCGAAGACGTCTTTGCCCTGCTCTAGGGCATGGGTGGCGGTGATTGATGTGCCACTGCGGGCGGCAGCTTCGATGACGACGACCGCGTCAGCGAGGCCGCTAACAATGCGGTTGCGTTCTGTAAAACTCCACGACTGCGTTGGCTCCCCTGCCCCGTATTCGGAAATGAGGGCGCCTTTTTCTAGGATTTTTTCTGCAAGGCCACGATTACTGGAGGGATAGATGTGGTCGATGGCGGTGCCAAATACCGCGATGGTAATCCCGCCGCCGTCTAGACATCCGCGATGGGCGCAGGAATCAATGCCGTAAGCCATGCCGCTGACAACGATGATGCCTTGTCTGGCCAAGTCATAACTCAGCTTGTAGGCAACTTCTTCGCCGTATTTGGTGTTTTTGCGACTACCGACAATGCTGACTACTTTTGGTCGTTCGCCTTTTGGCAAGTTCCCTTTTAGCCATAATTTTGATGGTGGATTTGGAATGTCTTGGAGCGGGCGCAAGAAATCGTGATTTAAATCAGCTGCATATACTTTCATGCGTCCAAAATATCACAGAGTCAATGCCGCAAAAAAGCGTAAGTAAAGTTATTCTGTTTCGTCTTTACGCATGGGCGGGAAGGGTACGCCCTCGCGGGCAGAA
>Ga0099364_10010535_pt1 | contig 12708 bp, 10 predicted proteins | sample TergutTh196P3_FD_73070 | JGI IMG/M metagenome (GOLD analysis project Ga0099364, IMG submission 73070) | Microcerotermes parvus P3 segment gut microbial communities from Pointe-Noire, Republic of the Congo - Th196 P3 | ecosystem: Host-associated > Arthropoda: Insects > Digestive system > Gut ... | reverse complement strand
GCCGTGATACTGACGCTGTGTGCGATGCACTTCAAATCGAAGGTACTGCGGATTATTGCGATGTTGCTCCTCTGCCTTACGGTGTTCAAAGTGTTAGGAATTGATATGCTCGTCCGACCGGAGTATGGTATGCCCTTTTTCAATCCTTATGCGATGCCGATATTGCTTCTTTCGATGGTCGTGCTTGCATTGGGTTGCATTTGGACGAGTCGATTGGGAGACGATGATGCGGCGGAGCGTGAGTTTTACCGTTACGTTGCTTTTGCGGGAGTGGCGTTCCTTTGGTTCACGATGTCGGCGGAGTGTTTCCGGTCTGTCAGGTTGCTGGCGGGTGCGGCGGACGAAGCGTGGCGGGCGCAGATGGCGTTGTCGATATTGTGGTCACTCTTTGCGGGCGTGCTGATTGCGATTGGTTTTATCTGGCGGTCGTCGGTATTGCGATGGATGGCGATACTGTTGTTTGGTACGACGCTGCTCAAGGTTTTGATAGTGGACATGCAGGGGGTGCATGAACTGTACCGTTTTGGAGCGGTCTTTGTATTGGCATTGCTTCTCATGTCGGCGGCTTGGGCATATCAGCGGTTCAAGCCGGGAGAGTGAATCGGTGTCCGAAGCATAATATACTGAAAACGGCATGAAACTGGACTTTGCGCCCCCTTTGCGTCCATTGCGGTTAAATCCTTTTTTTAACCGCAATGGACGCAAAGAAGACGCAAAGTTCGCAAAGAAAAAACGTCCGTTTTCTATCCCGTGCGGGGTACACAAAACACTACCGGCGCAAGGCACGTAAACGCGGGAACAAAGGCTGTTGTTGCGGCGAAGCCTGCGGTTGCGATGCGACCGTCCGTGCACGCGGAACGGCTTCGGCGACTTCCGCCGTTGCTTCCACTTGCACCGCCGCCTCTACAACGACTTGCGCCGTTGCCTCTGCCGCCGGTTCCGTTTGAGCAACCGGTGCAGGCCAATCTTGATATTGAATCCAGATGTTACGGTATTGAACCCTGTTGCCATGTCCCTGCAAATAGAGACCGAGCGGTTCTGGCCCTTCATTGCGGCGGCCGGGTGTGTGATTCCGAAGTTCGAGATTCTCATGAATCAACACATCATTATGCTTGACCGTTACCCGTGCATTGGCGGTCTTTCTGTCGCCGTCCCATTGTGCCGGAGTGAAATCAATCTCGTAAGTCTGCCAAGTCAACGGCGGGAAACACATATTCACCGCCGGTCTTGCAAAGGTATAAAAACCGCCGCACTCATTATCGGCACCTTCCAGTCCGAAGGAGTCGAGAACCTGCAATTCGTACCGTTCATCAATATACACACCGCTGTTGGAGCGTGCCTGCCCGCGAGCCTGCGGCATATAGGAAAGCATAAATTCGATGTGCATCTTGTAGGGTTTCTTTTCAAAGGCCGTCGTGGCCGCCTCCGCCCAAAGGGTGTTCTGGTTTCGACGTTGCCCCTGACCTTGCCCCTGTCCTGGTCCTTGCCCCTGTTGTCCTCCGCCCGGCCGTTGCAGAGCGGGGACTTCGTTGATTCGCGCACCTGCCCGGAATTTGTCGAGATTGGTGCCGTCGAAGATCACGAGGGCACCTTCGGGGGCTTCCGCACCCATCGTCGGGCTTTGACGGAACTGCCGTTCAAAAACGGCTTCGTGATTGGGGATTTCGATTCGTACTGGAGTCCCGCGAAATTGTCCCGCTCCGCCGCCTTGTCCTCTGCCCTGTCCGGCACCCTGTCCGCCGCCGCCCTGAGGCCGTACAATGGTCCCTTTCGTTTCGCCTTTTCCCGGACTCATCTCTGCCGGCACATTGCGTTCTTCGGTAAGGTCAAACGTTATCTCATTGCCGCTGACTGCGGCAGTTCCAAGCAGACGTGGCCCGCCGGTATTCCAACCGGCACCGGGCAAACCACCGATATAGACAACGAAGCGGAATTTCCCGCCGCCGTCGGCAATCAAGTGCAAGCCCACATCCTGCCCTTCGATTTGGGCGAGATACTCTCCTTGAAGGACGAAATCCCCTGCTAGGGCTTCGTTTTGAAGCACTTCCATTCGGCTGGTGTACTCCTGTGCCGCAACACTTGACACAAGCAGCAAGGCGGTAACAGAAAGGATGAATGCGGCACAAAGCCAGTGTGTTCGTTTTCTCATAATTTTCTTTGATAGGGTTAGAGTGAAGAAATAACACTTCGGCCCATTTTAAGATATTTTTTTGAGGATGTCAAACACACCCATGAGCGGTTGCATTACTCTTGCCTTAACGTTCGGCACAGGTATAATGGGAGCAATGTTACAGCGAGTCAACTCAATTATGGTCTTTCGCAACTTCCGCTGGCTGACCGTCGGCATGCTCTGGGGGGGGGTTGTGTCCTGTGTCCTTGCGGAATTGCCGGAACGGATAGAACTGCGGCACATCGCAACCCTTCCGCATGACCAACATTCCTATACTCAGGGGCTACTCTGGGATGAGGGATTCCTCTACGAAAGTGCGGGACAATACGGCGAATCGTCGCTCCGGCGAGTCGAACCCAGAACCGGCAACATTACGGCAAGGGTGGACCTGCCGCGCCAGTTCTTCGCCGAAGGATTAGCACTCGTCGATGATTCCCTCTTTCAACTGACATGGCGGGAACGTGTCTGTTTCGTCTATGACAAAAAAACGTTTCAGTTAAAGGGGCAGTTCTCCTATCCCGGCGAAGGCTGGGGACTTACCTACGACGGCAAACACTTAATCATGAGCAATGGGACAAACGCCTTGCAGTTCCTTGATCCCAAGACATTCCGTCCGCAGCGCGGACTGGAGGTCTTTGACAGACAAAAACCGCGGCCGGAGCCGGTTCGCTATTTGAACGAACTGGAATGGATTCATGGCGAAGTCTGGGCAAACGTTTGGCAGACGACGAAAATAGTCCGCATCAATCCCCAGAACGGCAATGTCATCGGCTGGATCGACATGGCACCCTACGTGCCGGAGGAACACCGAGACGATATGCATGACCGAGTCTTGAATGGAATCGCCTTTGATCCGGCAACCAATCACGTTTACATCACCGGTAAATACTGGAAGGTCATGCACCAATTCCGCCTCGAAGTGCCGGAAAAGAAATAGCACGGACTCCTACACAAAGATCGGCATCGCAGCGGCTTTTTCTTGGGGCTGTCTTGAGTCGAAGACGTAAAGCACAGAGCCCGTGGCGTAAGCCAGGGACGCGTTCGGCGTGTTCCTAACTGACGTTACGGGCTCTGTGAACAGTTTTTTTTCTTTGCGCCCTTTGCGGTTAAAAAAGAATATTTAACCGCAAAGGATGCGCAAGGGACGCAAAGAACTGGAGAAACACCCACTAAATTTTGACACCTCCCGCCGCGAGTGCGGCACAGTCGTGGGAGTTGCCGTACTCTTTCCGTTGTGATACAATCCGGGAGAGGGGATTTTGGCGGGATGCCGTTTGGAAAACGTTCGAACAAACAATGAGTCAAACCGTTTGTGATACGAATATCCGGTTGATGCTTGCCGTCCAAAAGGATGATGCGTCGGCATTTGAAGAACTGATGTTCCGGTTCCAAGGGCGTGTGCAGTCTTTGTTAAAGCACTTGATAGGCAATCAGGAAATGGCTGAAGATTTAACACAAGACGTTTTCCTTCGGGTATTTCGTGCGAGAAAGTCTTATCAACCGAAAGCAAAGTTTTCTACATGGCTTTTTACCATTGCGAATAATGTTGCATTAAATCAACTCCGCAGCCAGCGGCGCAAACCGGAAACGCAATTCGGCGGTGCGGTGAAGGATACCCTTCTTTCGGATACACTGTTTGAACCTGCGGAGGCCATCGTGGCGGGAAGTGAATCGATGCCCGCCCGGCAACTCGACAAGACGGAACTCCGCGAAATGGTACGGCTTGCCATCGAAGCATTGAGCGAACGGCAACGCATGGCAGTATTGCTCAGCCGGTTCGAAGGGATGAGTTACGCCGAAATTGCTGACGTGATGGGACTCTCTCCACAGGCGGTCAAGTCCCTGCTCTGCCGTGCCCATATTCAACTGCGAAACCTACTCCAACAGTATGTCCAGAAGGGGATTGCCGTACAATCGGCAGAATCAAGGGCAACGGCAGAGAAGCCGACTCAATGAGATATACTGAAAACGGTATGAAATTGGACTTTGCGCCCCTTGCGCGTCCTTTGCGGTTAAATCCTTTTTTTAACCGCAAATGATGCAAAGGGTGCGCAAAGTCCAATTCATGCCGTTTTCAGTATACTTGCGGCTTGTTGACAACTTTTTTGCTTTCAACAGAGCCGAGATTTCTATTTTACCTGTCCCAATTCATGAACGATCTCCACGAGGGCAATGACATTATCGACGGGCGTTTGCGGCGTGATGCCCTGTCCTACATTGAAAATAAAGCCGGGCTGACGATCCGCTAAACGGATAATGTGCATCACATGACGGCGAATCGTTTCCCGATCCGTCAGTAAAATCGCCGGATCAAGATTCCCCTGTATCGCCCGATTGCGGCCAATAATGTCCCACGCCCTGTCAATGCCAATCCGCCAATCGACACTAATCACGTTCCCCCCCGCCTCACGCACCCATTGCAATAACATCGGATTGCCCGGAGCAAAATGAATGATGGGAGTGCCGGGACGAATCAAGTCTATCAATGTCTTGGAATGAGGAAGCACATATTTTTTGTAATCCTCTTCGGAAACAGTGCCGACCCAACTGTCGAAAATCTGAACGATTTGTACTCCCGCCTCGATCTGTGCATTGAGATAGCGGGCAGTGGAGAGGGCTATTTTCCGCATCAACTCGTTCCACTTATCAAAATGGAGGTGCATAAAGGCTTTGACCTGTTGGAAATTGCGGCTTCCGCCCCCTTCGACGGCATACGCCGCCAACGTAAAGGGCGCACCGGCAAAACCAATGAGCGGTTTGGAAGCATCCAGTCCTTCCCGGGTGTATCGGACAGCATCCATCACGAAGTCTAGCGGTTCGATGCCGAGGAGTTCTCTCACGCGATCCACGTCATCGGGCTGTCGAATCGGATTGCCGATTTTCGGTCCGCCGTCGGGAGTGAATTCCAGTTGGAACCCCATCGGTTCGAGGATGAGGAGGATATCCGAAAAGAGTATGGCGGCATCAACACCGAGCCGATTCACGGCAGTGAGCATCACTTCGGCGGCAAGTTCCGGGCGTTTGCAAAGTTCGAGGAATGAAACCTTGTCACGTACCCGTTGGTACTCTGCCATGTACCTTCCGGCCTGCCGCATGAGCCAAATCGGAATGGAGGATACCGGTTGGCACCGCGCTGACCGCATCATGTTACTATCGTCGTAATTTTTGCTCGTCATGGTGAGTCGCCTCGTTTTTCGGGAAAGGTAACAGGGTATCAGTCCGGGGACTGCGCTGCGCTCCATCCCCAGTAGACGTGCAAGATTGCGTTTTTTCTATGAAAGCCGGGAGCGCAACGAAGTGTAGCGACCGGATTCGCCGGGGTATCCGGTCGCTGCGCGTTGCTACGCTCCCGGCTTTCATCAATCTTGCACGTCTACTGGCTCCATCCCCGGCTCTTTTTTTCTATACTGTAAAATGCCAATGATTGCATTTTTTTCTTTGTGAATCATCGTGTCCCTTGTGTCCTTGCGGTTAAAAAAACATTTAACCGCAAAGCACGCAAAGAAATTGAAATTATTTAGAGGTTCCCGATAGGGGGCTCTGTGGATTTTAGACGAACGGGTCATAGACTCCGGGCACAGGTACGCTACCTTCGTAGAATCCGTCGGCATCGGGCTGCACTGGGGCGGGGTCGTCGAAACTGGTGATTTCGCCATTCGGGTGGTAGGGTCTTCCCTTTTCGACCAGTTCATCCCATTTGACGACCTTACCGCAGTAGGCTGCCTCACGTCCGAGAACCGCTGCCATACATGCCATCGCCGAATGGTATCCATCATTCAGCGGCGTGTCTTCGCGGATTGCCTTGACGAGCGTATCATGTTCCCATTGATAGGGGCCTTTCGGGACACGCTCTTGATTTCTCCATTGTTGTCCGCCGCGCGGCGACAACTGACCGTATGTTCCGGTTCCGTTGGTGCCGTAAACGTGTTCGGAAACATTGTCCCACGTATTCCGAATGTGCCGACACTGGCTGAACATTCGGGAACCGTCGGCATACGTAAATTCGACGAAAAAGTGATCCCACGCCTGACCATGCCGATAGAGCCGTTGCCTGTTTGACTGATACCACGCATCCCATGCCGCACGGTCGGAGAAGGGGGGTGCCTGCCGCATCAGTTCGTCGGGCCCCGCCCGGTGAGTCCTGCCTCCCTGTGCGTTGGCTTCGACGGGATGTGCCATTCGGTCTCCCTTGCCATGAATCCAGTTGCCGATGTCGATGTTATGGGCATGTTGTTCCGCAATGTTGTCGCCGCAAGCCCAGACGAAGTGATACCAGTTGCGGAGTTGGAAATCCAGTTCGGCTTCGCCCGGATTCCTGTTACGCTGCCAGATGCCGCCGCCGTTCCAGAAGACACGGGTGTACTGGACATCGCCGATCACTCCCGCATGAATCCGGTCGATCCAATTGTAGTAGTTCGGTTCATAACGCCGTTGGAAACCGACGCAGACCTTCAGGTTCTTTTCGTCGGCCATCTTATTCGTTTCCATCACATGCCGGAAGCCCGGTGCATCGACGCAGATGGGCTTTTCCACAAAAACGTGACATCCCCTTTCCACGGCAGCCCGATAGCGGTAAGGATGCAAGCCGGGCTGATTGGCAATGACCACCATATCGCCGGGATCGAGACAAGCGATGGCTTCTTTGTAGCCTTCGAGTCCGCCGAAGACTCTATCGTCGGGCAGTTCCACTTTTCCGTAGAGCGGGCTACCTTGATTTTGCCCATCATCTCGCAGACCTCTTGCTGCTCCTCGAGCCATGTGTTCAAAGACATCGGCAACAGCAACGACTTTGTAGTTATCGCCGACTTGGGCGCGGTCTCTAATGGCACCGCTGCCGCGTCCGCCGCAACCGATCAGGGCGACTTTCATTTGGTCGCTGCCCTGGGCGTGAGCGGATTGCGAAATCGTGAGTCCGCCAGCCACCGCAGCACCGGCTGCAAGGACACTGGATGTTTTCAGGAATTCACGACGGGAAGATTGTTTGGACATGGAATCACCTTTCTTGTTAAGAGGGACGCTGAAAAAGGGGCAACAATGCACCCCAACTGTTCGCCCATTGTAACAGGGGAGAAAAAAAATTTCAAGGGACTGGAATCAAGGGGGACAGGGTGCCTGGGACTGGGAGCGGGGCGCAAGGGTGTATCAAAAATTAGTGGGAAATTTTTCCTTTTACCGTGTTGGCGAAGATGTGTTCACAGAGCCCAATGTTCACAGAGCCCGTGGCGTAAGCCAGGGATTTACCGTAAGGAACAGTATCGTCATAACATAGCCAAAGAGCCGCAAGTGTAACGTAGCGTAACTTGCGGGTGCACAGCGAACACGTCCGCCACCCGCAAGTTCCGGCGGAGTACCGCCTACACTTGCGGCTCTTTGTAAATAGGTGAATGTTATTTTGATACTCTTCCTAACGATTCCCTGGCTTACGCCACGGGCTCTGTAAACATGGACTCTGTAAGCACGTTTTTTTTGTGTGTCCCTTGCGCCCTTTGCGGTTAATTCTTTTCAACCACAAAGTGCACAAAGGACACAAGGACAAAAACGTACGCACCGTTACCAATCATTGCCGCTCCAGCCCGTAACGATGACCTCCTGCCGCTGCATGAAAAAGGATGCTCCCATACTCAAATGTGCAAGGATAAGAAAAATGATGGTTGCCGTTACCCAAATGCGGTACGTGTCCTTGACGGCTTCGTAGTTTTCCTGAAAATTATAACTGAACGTCGGATGTTCAAGCGTGCGGAAATAGAAATACAACTCCATCGGCATCATTTGGTCAATCGCCTCCTCGGTCATCCACAAAATTCGGTGCTCCTCAAAGGGAATCGGCGTGGAATCCTGCGGCAGCACCCGGGCACCATAGACAAAAAACTTCCGCTTGAGCGTGGCATGCTGCGGCTGCGGCTGCCATTCATACAAATAGGACGCAAGGAAAAATGAGGGAAACAAGAGCGCCGCTCCCAGCACAAAAAAGGTTCTGCGCTGCACCGTATCTTCGGCAAGGGGCGATTTAACCCAATCCCGAAGTGCCAACGCAAGGGCTGTCAACACAAACGCAAAGGTAAGACCGCGTGATAACACGAAAAGCAAGGGAAGAATACCAAAGAATGCGTACACATACGTTTCAGGATGTAACCAGAATCTTCCACACCCCCCGATAATCCCCCATAACAGAGCGCAACCGATTCCCGAAGCGAGACAGATAACCGCTGCTTTGTAGGGGACAGTCTTGCGTGTTTCACGCGGCGGTTCCTTTTTTTCCGGCACTCTCGGCAATGCCTTGATTTGCAACATGGTGGGGACGATCACCCCCTCTCCGCAGGCGCACACGGCCGTTTGCCCCGCCTGACTCGGTTCGACTTCAACGGATTGCCCGCATTTACAGGAAAGGAGATATTTCATGGCACATGATTCTAGGGAACCTCTAACAATACAAAAAATCCTTTGCGACCCCTGCATACTTTGCGCACTCTGCGGTTAAGTCTTTTTTTACCGCAAAGAACGCAAAGGGTTGTGCAAGGAACGCAAAGTTTTTTTATTTTTAGAGGTTCCCTCTATAAAAAAGCGGTACAGTTTACGTTGAAATTTAGCCGGTTGAAATCTAGCCGTCGGAGAGTTCATCCAACTGGCCGAGCAATGCTTGGAACTGCTCTTTGAGTTCCTGAATTTCTTCATCGCTGCTCTCCGACTGCTGCGCCCATTTCCCGACCAATTCCGAGCCTTTCAGGCAGTCTTGTTCACTCAATTTTTCGTTGCCGAGCAACTTTTGCACCAGTGCTCTGTCGGCATACACCAATGCCATCTGGAATAAAAATTCGTCCCCTTCGTCGCAGAGATCGGCAAATTCGTTGATCGCCCGATTAAGGGCTTTTTGGGCTTCATCGAAGTTTTCCGCATCACAGCATACCTTTCCCAGCAATGCAACGGCATAAAACAGATCATATCGGGCAATTTCGTTTCCTTCGCTGTATTGTTTTTCGAGGAGTCCGATTCCCCGATTGATATCGGCCAGCACGTCGTCGATAGTTTTTTTCTGCTCTTCTTTGGATTCGAATTTCCGGTCAAGCCAATGTTCGTACACGGCCATCGAACGGTCAATCAGGACGTTTGCTAATTCCCGTTCGAGCGATGTGTCTCCCTGATCTTCGATCACTTCGACATAGAGACGCATTGCCCTGTTGTAAGCATCCAGCGTTGTTTCGAGCGGCTCCCCCATTTCGTGAAACAGGTTCCCCTGTTGGACACTGACTGCTCCCATATAAAAGCGAGTGTCGAAATCGCCGATCTTTTCGCAGGCACGGTAGGCAAGGAAGGCTTCATTGAGGAAGGCTTTCGCTTTTTCGAGGTCGTCGAGTTCCCGATAAGCGATTCCCAGACTAAGTTTGATTCCGGCAATATCGTATTTGGCTTCGCCGTCTCCTGCGTCGTCCAGGGGTTTCAGTGTTTCGACTGCTTTCAAGTAGTAGCCGATTGCCGTCTCTGGGTTGTCGAAGCCGCTATGCGATCTTCCCCACGCCGTATAGATGCTCCCCAGTTTTCGCTGGAGTCCGGTATCTTTACCCTGAGCGGGTGCTTCTTGGAGAATTGCTTCGGATTTGCCGAATAATTCGTCAATTTCGTCCAATGTACCGTCTTCGTCATCAAAGAGGGCGTTTGCCCAGACGGCATACAGAGTGGCGAGGTCATCATTTTGTTCTGGTGTCCGCGTGTTTAATGCTTCCAGTTCGGCAACGTGACTTTTGACGGCACTGAGATCAATATCTTCATAGCGATATTCACGGCGTTCATCATCTTCGGGGCGTTCGTGCGCAGAAGCGGCAGAGGCCACAGTCAGACCGGCGGCGGCTGCAATTCCCTCTCCATTGAGGAGCAGATTCCAATCGAACGGCAGGGATACGAATTCAGGGGGAAACAACATTTTTTTTATTCTCCGTAACAGGTTGAAAACGGCAACGAACCGGCACGCTCCGCGTGGACACTTCCATAATGTGGGCTATTATACCTGTCGGCATGAAAAAACACACCCCCTGTACTCACCGTCTCCCGATTTTGGGTGTGTACGAATTCAGCGGGTAAACGTTTTGTTATTGCGTTATCTTCTTTGCGCCCTTTGCGGTTAAGTCTTTTTTAAGTGCAAAGTACGCAAAGGGCACTTTCATGCCGTTTTTGGTATATTTACAGCAATGGACATTGTTATTCAAAGTGGTGATTGTTCTTCATCGTCTTGCGGTGGAAGGTTCGATGGATGCGGACAGCGGACAAAAGCCGGAATGTATTGTTATTAAGGGGGCAGTGTAATGACGGATTGCAACGCATGCGTCCGTCATTGTGCTGCGCTCCATTCCGGCTTCTGTTTTCACATAACTACCACGCCCAGCGTATCTGCACGCTGCCCGCAACGCCCTCACGCTTGCCACAATAACCCTGCACGCCCAAATCCAATGCCAATGGCACTCCGCGGGCGGAGCTGGGCAACGCTCCACGGGCGGAGCGGCTAACACTTACACCCAATTCGCCAATGCCCGTGTCGCCACGCAATGATGGCGCATCTATTGCATAACCATACGTCGTTGCTCTTGCCGTCCCCGCAAACTCATGCTCCCATGCCGCTCCGAGATACGTACTCAATCGGCGATTCACCACATAATGACTGCGGCCGCCCAAACGCAAACGATGAGAATCAATGCTGGCAAACTTCACCGGATCGCCTGTCGAAAGCGTAACCCGGTCGCTCCCTTGATGCGTCCAAAAATACTTGCCGTACACATCAACCGTGTTACGCGAACTCAACTTCAGCATACGTCCCAAACCGATGTGCGTGCCGACATACGCCGAAGAGGAATCATAACCCGCCCCATTGCCAGTCCCATCAAACAGGTTGCTGCTAAAACTATTGCTCACGCCGCCGACTCGGAAACTCCCCTCGGCATAATTGTTAGCGCGAAGATTCAAGCGTCCCAATAAGCCGCCGCCGTAATGATAGACATCACTCTTGCCCCGAACACCCGTTACGTACAAACCCGTATCGTTGCCGTTGCCATACTCCAAAAATGCTCCGTAAGTCATCTTGCCGCTCGCCGTGTGCATACAACGAGTGATGCCCGTCAACAGCGAAAAGCCCTTCATATCGACATGCGAACCGGTATTGTACCGTGAACCACCAAAGGAAATGTCGAAGAATGTTCCGCACCGTGCCTGTTCCGTGCGCTGGGCAATCATATCGCCTGTTTGATTGAGCAAAATCGAACCGGTGAGAAAACCTTCGGACAAGATTTTGCTCTCTTGGCTGGTACGCACCGATGTTACCTCTGCCCATAGCTCGTTATTGTTGTGCGAAAATATCTCAAAAGTATAGCCCAGCGTTGCCCCGTGTGTGCCGGTACCGGTCGGTGAAAAATCGCCGGTAATACTGCCCGTACCCGTTACCTTGATGAGCATGATCTGGCTTTCTTCCTCTAAAGGAGCCGTACCCCCCAGGGTGCTGACGGTTATTTTTGAATCTTTTCCGACCCCATTGCCCAAGACTGCCGTGTCGCTCACGGCCAGCATTGGTTCGCCGGGCTCCATCCCTTTGGGCAGAGTAAAGTTATAAAACTCAAAATTCCGCACCCCCCACACCTCGATCGTACTCGACAGGTTCAAGGTGTTGCCGGTGAAGACATCGCCCGATCCGACTGCCGGAGCAACTTCGCCGCCGGAAAGAACCCCGTTTGTCAAGACCAGACTGCCGCTAATGTTCACCGTGTTGTGCGTGGCTGTGGCAGTGCCGCCGATGCTGTCGGCAAACCCGCCGAGGACGTTTCCGCTCACCCCGCCGCCGTTGATGAACACGGTGTTGCCCGTGGCCGCGGCTGTGCCGGAGTCGCTGGCATACCCGCCGACGACCCCCCCGACCTCACCGCCGTTAATGAACACGGTGTTGCCCGTGGCCGTGGCTGTGCCGCCGTTGCTGACGGCATGCCCGCCGTGGACAGGGTTCGTCCGGCTGCCGCTGTTCACGGTCACGGTGTTGCCCGTGGCTGCGGCTGTGCCGGAGGTGCTGAGGGCATACCCGCCAAAGACATTCTCCGCCCCACTCCCCCCACTCACCGTGCCGCCATTGATGGTCACGCTGTTGCCCGTGGCCGCGGCTGTGCCGGAGTCGCTGGCATACCCGCCGTAGACAGTCCCGGTCACCGTGCCGCCGCTGTTCACGGTCACGCTGTTGTCCGCGGCGTTGTCAGAGGGAGGAAGTATTGGCATGCTGCCGTTCGGCGGTGTGCCGTTGCCGTAAACACTGTCGTCAACATAGGTGTTAATGACGATGTGCTGTCCGGCGTGGGCGGCGGATGTGAGGAGGAAGAGGAGGAGTGTGATGAGTACGCAACAGAGCCCAAAACAGAGCCCGGAGCGGAAGCTCCGGAGTCCGGTGCTCCCGCACCGGGCTCTGTGAACGTTTGTTTTACCTAGACTGCCCCCCCTCCCCCATTTTAACGTCGGTCGATTTCATTTTTTTGGTTTTATGGGCAATTCGGACGCAAATAGACTCCTTATTGGTCTAT
>Ga0099364_10010534_pt1 | contig 12709 bp, 13 predicted proteins | sample TergutTh196P3_FD_73070 | JGI IMG/M metagenome (GOLD analysis project Ga0099364, IMG submission 73070) | Microcerotermes parvus P3 segment gut microbial communities from Pointe-Noire, Republic of the Congo - Th196 P3 | ecosystem: Host-associated > Arthropoda: Insects > Digestive system > Gut ... | reverse complement strand
TAATATTGGTTTTGATAACCAAAACGCGTTACACAAGTGTATAATATATATTATACACTTGTGTAACGCGTTTGTCAAGGGGTTTTTCAAAAATATTTTATTTTTCAACCGCTCTTAATGATGCCTGCCATTGCCCTGTCTGCCGTGATGCGCTCTTGTTCTTGCTCTGATTTGGGTGATGCTGTGTTCCGCGCAATCCTCAAAAGTGGCGGTAGGGTCAACCTCTTGAAGTTCGGATATGGCAAAATACATTGCCGGCGACACATGATGTTCGTGAGCATTGGTTCTTACTTCGCTTGTGACGGAAAAAATATCAATATGCGCGGTTGCGTGATGATTAAACAGTATACCTGAAACTACCTGTTCCAATTGGACAAGTAAAATATCATCCGCTCCGCTTTTTGATTGCACCGTTAAAGAAACAAGTCCGTCCTCCGAAAGAAACCCGCCGGCGATAATCGCGTCAAGCAAAATCCCGGCGGCGTTTTTGTAAGACTTAAAGCGCACATCAGCTCCGCTTAAAACCGCTGCACCATCCTCGTTATACGCATGAACTCCTATCACCCGGTCAAAACGGTTCAGAGTAAGCCCGAAAGACGGATTTACATCCATATCGATATATGCGGAAGCAGCGAAATATAAACGGTATGAAACCCCGCCAAAGACTATGAGCAGCAATAAAGCGGAGCATACAGCCGCAAGCCGGAAATATGAGCGCGGTTTTGCCCGGCTGCGCTTGTTTATTTTTTCCTGCACATAACGCTCGGTTTTCGCTTTCAAAGTTTCGCTTGCGCGTATTTTATCGATAGCATTATACAACTCATTCACCAAATCGCTCACCCCCAAGCAATTCTTTTAATTTCTTTCTGGCGCGGTCAAGCCATGTGTAAACCGTGTTTTCCTTATGCCCTAAAATTCCGGCGATTTCCACAGCTGAATATCCTTCGTAATAGTGGAGGTAAATCACATCGCGGTAATTTTTCGGCAGTTCAAGGACACAACTCAAAACTTCCGATTCATTTTCATCCAAATAAAACGGTTCTTCATAAAGTTCATCAAAAGATACCGCGCGGCTGCGGAAAAAACTTTTAAGTATGTCTTTACAGGCGTTTATGGTAACGCGAATCAGCCATGCCCTTTCGTGTTCATCGCTCTCAAAAGGCGCGTCGCGGAGAGCATACTTCATAAACACCTCTTGAAATATATCCTCTGCGTCGCTGTGGTTTTTCAATCGTATAAAACAAATTCGCCGGACAGTATCCGCATAACGGTGTATCGCCCGGCAAACCTCCGCTTCACTTCGCATTTTTATTACCTGTTACGAGCGCTTCCTCCGCAAAAACCGCCGCCGCCATATGGATATTCGGCGCAATGATACCAAATCTTATTATGTTTGTGCAGTCCGAGAACGGTACATCCTTCCGTTGTGCATACAGCATAATTATTCCAGTTGACGCCGCTCTGGTTGCAATACCAAGACCCATCATGTGCGTGCGGACCGTAGACTTCGCAACTGTCAACAGGGCATAAGGCAAAAGCGGGAGCAACGCTCACATTTGCGCGTCCGCCGCCATGATGACCTCCTCCATGAGCGCTGCGGGCATAAGCGGCAGCAGAGAGCACAGCCGCCAAAACAATTGCGGCACATAAAAATAGTGCAACTTTCTTTTTCATAAAAACCAATCCTTTCAAAATTTTGACGTTTTTTTATTATCGTCTGTTGATAATACGAACAAGAACAGCAAATCCTTTCACCGGGTTAAAGTTTTTTTTAGCGAGTTATTTTCACCCAACGCACCGAACCATATTCCGGCCGGCAAACATCACCGTTGTAAACCCGAAAAAATCAATCAGGTTTTTTGCATACGGATAACCTTCGCCCAATTCACCCGCTTTGTGCGCGTCGGAACCGAACGCGACATATTTTCCGCCGCAGTCTTTATAAATCTCCAGGATTTGTTTGTCGGGCATCGTTCCGTTTGAGCGGTTCTGCCTTAACGATGATGTGTTTATTTCCAAACAAATATTTTTATTTGCCATAACGGTGCATATTTCGCTGATTTTGCCGTAATCTATAATCAATTCGTTATAATAACGCTTAGGGAAATCCATATGAGCGACACAGTCAAACCCGCCGAACTTAACGGCGGCCAAAAGCTCGTCCCAATAATACTTATAACAAATCTCGGCGGAAATACCTTGTTTTATCATCTGGCTCACCCACATATTGTTATACCACCAGTGTATGCTCGCCAGTATGTAATCGTACGGATAAGAGGAATGTTTCGCGAATTCGTCTTGGTACATATGCGGCTCGGCAAATTCAACGCCGCACAGAAGCGTGAGTTTTGATTTATATTTTTCTTTTAACAGCACAAACTCGTCAAAAAATCTTTCTATTGTATAAAACCCGCATCCGGCGTCATTGCAGTTGCAGTCAACATGGTCGGTAAAGCAAATTGCCTTAATCCCTTTTTGTATCGCTTCAGCGCAGCAGGACTCAAGCTCAAGGTCTGAATCGCACGAATATTTTGTGTGGGTGTGCATATCGAATATAGAAAAACTCATTTCAAACCCCTTCCGCGCTATATAGAATTATTAATATTAAATCGGTTTATCGCTCCGCATAATTCTCTCATATTCAATATTATACCAAACATAACTGTGCATGTCAACACTTTTTTGTGAAATTTTCGCGATTTATTCAATTTGAAATTTATAAAATTTATAAAAATTTTTATTTTTTTTACCAACAGTTTTTATTTTTGCGTTACCTTGTATTATAGAAGCGCTTCTGACACAAATAACAAACAAAAACAAAATGCCGCAAAGGAGCGGTTTAACGGTTATGGATTTTATGGATGATAAGTTTGTCGGCGAATACTCGAAAAAGATACTCGCTTTTGCGTATAATAAAACCGGAAATATTTATGATGCGGAAGATTTATCGCAGGAAATATTGATTTCTCTGTTCGAATCTATACCCAAATACGCGAAAATCGAAAACATGGAAGGGTTTGTTTATACGATATGCTGCCATTGCTGGTCAAATTTTTTTCGCAAAAACAAAAAGCATTGGCGGAACACGGGCGTCAATATCGAGGAACTGCATAATATCAGCGATGATTCCGACGTGCAAACCGAAGTCGAAAACGCTGTATTTATCGAAAAAATGAAGCGGGAGATCGCGTATTTGTCAAAACTTCACCGTGATATTATTACCATGACATATTATGACGGAAAATCAAGCGCGCAAATATCGAAAGAGCTTGATATATCAGACTCAACCGTCCGCTGGCATTTGGTTGAAATAAGAAAAAAATTGAAAGTGAGAATTGAAAATATGAATAATCAAAATTTAAATTACAAACCGGTAAAACTAAATGCCGGCTGGAGCGGACGGAGCGGAAGCGGCATAAAAGGAATCGGGCATTACAGGCTTGTTGACAACATATGCTATGTATGTTACGGCAACCCGCTGACCATCGAGGAAATCGCACAAAAATTATCAGTCGCTTCCGCGTTTATCGAGCCGCATATAGACGAGCTTGTTTTTATGGATTATATGAAGGCTGCAGAAAATAACAGGTATCAGACAAATTTTTTTATAAGAACGCGGGAATTTTTGGAAATAGAAACGCGGTACACCTACGATAACGTAAAAGATAAAGCCGGAAAACTGTATGATGCCCTTGAAAAAAGATACAGCGATATAAAAGCGATAAATTTCATCGGTTCGGATCTTGACAAGGATTTTCTGTTCTGGGTTTTAATACCGCTTTTAGTCAAAAGACTGGAAACAAAAGCCATGGATATCATAACGCGGAAAAAAGAACATTTTTATTGTATGCCGAAAAGAAAAGACGGAAGCGAGCATTGGATACGCGCTTTTTTACAGGACGACGATTATGTGAGTTCTTTGCCGGAGGAAGCCGCGGAGTTCGGCAAAAAAACAAACAGCCGCTGGTGCGACCCATGGATTCCGGATGAAATCTGGTCGTTTCAGGTTTTATATTACGCAACTGAACAAATCGGCGGGAGGAATGACTTGCACGGCGGCGCGCTTCGTGAAATCTCGCATATAGCGGCAATACTCAGAGGAGATTATGATTTTACCGTCGACCATGTAAAATTCGAAGGTTTATACAACGAATATGACAAAACGCTTATGGCGCAATACGCTGAATCGGGGCTCGTAAAAATTGAAAACGGCAATAAAATTTCAATGCTTATACCGGTTTTGAAAAAAGACGAGTACGAGAAACTGGATAAAATTCTGCTCGGTATTGAAACGGAACTCGGTTCCGATTATTTTGTCGGGTATATCGAAAACTATATGAAAAAAGCAAAAGAGCAGGTTCCCGGTTTTCTGCCGGAAAACGAGAGAAATTATGCTGCGGCAGATATATCGTGCATCACCGCGCTGCCGTATTATTTGTCCGGCTGCGGCAAGCTCCGTTATCCAACGGACGAGGAAGCAAAACGTCTCGGTATCATTGTTTGGGGAATAAATTCCAAAACCGAATAAAATATAAAAATTTTATAAAATTGAATTTTGGTTGAGGGTCAAAATGACCCTCAACCTCTTTTTTTATTTAAATTTATAGTCGTCACGTTAATTATTCATTATAAATGTTAATCACGAGTTAAAAATTAATGTGTCGTAGGGGCGGCGTTTTGCCGCCCGCAAATTTAATTTTACATTGGTTCACGGGCGGGATGACCCCGCCCCTACGAATAAAAATCCAACTCGTGATTTGTATTATAACGGTTTGACTTTCACTCAAGGTAATATTTTTATACCTCTTAATACTTCATGAGTTGTAACCCCATCATAGATATATAAAAGATCATTCAAATCAATAGGAATCGCAGCTTTATCATCAAGTTTTATCAATTTATAATTGACTTGCAGCCGCTCTTTGTTTCGTAGTATTGATTCTCTAACAGACGGTTTCACTATCTTTTCCGCATTAATAATAATGCCCTGTAAACATCCAAATTGATTTATTAATGCTGCCGCAGTTTTTAACCCGATTCTTTCCGCTCCTCTTATATTGTCTGAATAATCACCCGTTAATGATTTAAAATCAGCATATTGCTCAGGCATTATTCCAAATTTGTTTTTAATATATTGCGTATCACATATAATAGTTTTTTTCCCGCGGTATCGTAAAATAGCGACATTTTCGTTTATAAGCTGAAAAAAATCGCTGTCAAATGAAGAAATAACTATTTTCATTTCTTTTCTATACCTGTATACATAGCTTGAAATGACATCATCCGCTTCTACTTGTTCCATTATTTCCACGTTTTTAATGCCCATATAATCAAGAGCGTTTCGTATATCCTTAAGCTGTAAAAACATATCATCTTCCGGTTCGCCGGTGTCACGGTTCGCTTTATAATCGGTAGAAAGATCAGTCCTGAAATTATCATGTTCGCCATCAAATAATACTACAATGTTTGTAGGTTCTGACATTTTAATTATTTTTATTAAAGCACCAACAAAACCCATTATACCCTGTATGGCCCTTCCATTCTCGTTAATGATACGTGAAGGCATACCGCAATACATCTGCCACAAAAGACTATGCCCGTCTATAATTAACAGTTTTTTCATTATACTCCTTAAAACAACAAGTCATATAAGAATCTGAACAGCCTTGATAAACCGCGGGATTGTTCATTTTCTTGAATTTTTTCACTTATCGCATCAATGTCAGTTTGCGTGAGTTGTTGGGAAGAGGGAGGAACTTCGCTGATGAAATGCTGATAAAGCATTTCGATAGGAGTTGCATAGGGGTCATCTGCAATCTGTTCTTTCCAGCCATCCATATGCCTGTCAAGCAGTACACCCGAAAACCCGCCTATAATATAGCCCTCACTAACTAAGCCGTGCCAAACGTAAATATCGTTCCGGGTTGCTAACAAGGCAAGTGCATTATCTAAGTCGTCCGCATTCTTTATTTGCTCCGGGTATCCCGAATACAGCGCGGTAACAAGTTCAAAATAATAAGCTGTGCCTTCTATTCTGTCCGTAACTATTGAGTTCTCGTATTCTTCGGGAAATTCAGCTTTCCAGCTTGCGTATGTGGATAAAGCCTCGAGTATTAATTGCATATTGCCCGGTTCGCTGACTGCCGTTAGCAATTGCTCTTGCAGTAATGCGCGCACTGCCCGTGCTTGAGTATTTTCTAAAAACTCATTACGCCCGGGATTTGGTATATTCTCCATTGCCAGCCAATTCGGCTGCACTATCATGTGGAAACCTTCGTGGGCAAATGTAATAAAACAGTCATATGTCCCCAAATGCAGATATTTCTGCCATAATAGATGGTTGTTTAAGTCCCGCTCGTGAATTGCAAGATAAATGCCTCCGTCAAAGGCACTGAATCCGTCGGCATAACGCTGGCGGCGAATCCCAAAATCAAGAGCTTTGCTTCTTGTTAAAGGTGTTATTGTACCGGAGGGTGAAATGTGCCAAAACTTCTCTTTTCTATACTCCTCGACAACTATTGATTGCTCAACAAGAACATTGTCAAACCATAAATCAGGCGCAATTTCGTTATATCTTTTAAGCTGTGCCGAGAGAAGATCTACATATTCTTCAATTGATTCAGGCTGTGCCGGATGTGCTTGCGGGCCGAAAATAAATATACCGTCTGTTACAGCTTCTATGGTTGGAACTTTTGATATTTCTTCCGGGAAAATCACTCTGTGACCAAGAAACACGCCTCCATATATAATCGCCGCTAAAGAACCTGCAATTATCGCCAAGATTAAAATAGTTTTCTTGAGTTTTTTCATAATTTTCCCCGCTTAATAATAGTTTTTTCTGTTTTACATTATACCAAACATAAAAATATATGTCAATACTTTTTTGTTAATCTTGATTTATCCTCGACCAGCGACAGCACGGGGTAAAATTCGTTGTAATGTTTGTGTACAAACAAAGCGGAGCGTTCTTTATATAATTTTTCGGCGATACCGTCGGCAATCGGGAGCAGCATGCGCTCATGCGCGCATTGAAACGGGGACACTTCACCCACGCTTCCGGTCGCCTGTCGGTTAAGGCAGCCGCAGGTATGGTTGCAGCGTTTGTTTACCGCGCAGTCCGTGCAGTTCGGCGGTATGGTTCCGCTTTTTTGCGCTATTGCCTCGCGCTTGTTTTTGTCAATCCCCAAAAAAACGTCCCCCATTTCATATTCAATATCGCCGATAAACTGTACACAGGGGTACAGTTTGCCGTCAGGCGCGGCTGAAATCTGCTTTCGTCCCAGCTGGCAGCGGTCTTCGCAGTATTTGTCGCCGCGTATATGCGATAATATTTTCATCTCAAAACACGAAAGATAAAATTTTATATCTTCCCTTGTCCATTTTATATACAGCGCCGCCAGCTTTTTATATTCCGATTCAAGCGCGGCGAAACTTTTTTGGTTCCAGCCGGCGTGTATGTCATAATTCGGGGATATAACGATATACCGGAAGCCTTTGTTAAACAGCCATTCGACGGACGCCGCAAGCAGCCCGGCGGTTTCGGGGGTTACGGTACACATAGCCACAGCGTACGGCTGATATTTTAAAAGCAGCGGAATTTTTTCCTCAAGCAGTGCGGCGGTACCTTTGCCGTCGGCAAAAAACCGGCAGCTGTCCTGAGCGTATCCGTCGTGAGAAAACCCGACCATCATGTTAATACCGCTTGAAAACTCCAAAAATTCTTCATCGAGCAGTGTTCCGTTTGTCGTTATTTTATAATAAAAAACCTGCCCTGTTTCTCTGCGTATTTTTTGCGCATAAGCGACAATATCATATATCAGCCCGCGCTCTGTCAGCGGTTCGCCGCCGAAAAACACAAGTCCGCAGGGCGTCTTTGCCTGTGCCGCTAAGTCAACCGCGGCAAACGCGGTTTTATGCGTCATGGTTTGGGGGTTATCCCGGTTTACATAACAGTATGTGCAGCGCAGGTTGCATTTGTTTGTTATATGAAGCGTTAAATGCATGATTATATTATCCCCTGCCCTTGCAGCCATTCAATAAAATCCCTGACCTGTGCGCGCAGGTTTTCTTCCGCAAGCGCTTTTGTCTCAATTTCATACTGCGCCAGTCTTTCTTCCCATTCTTTTTTTTCGCCGCTGTTCATAAATTCGTCGAATATGCGCTGATGTTCCTCGCTTTCCCAGTCATTACCGGGGTCGTAAAAAACCCCGACGGCAATATCCCCGCGCTGCTCCGCGAAATCTTCAACGGTAAGCTCGGCAAGACGGCGCGGCATATAGCCCGTAATGGAAGCCCATGGCCCGTTCGGGTAAATTTGTTCCGCTTCCTGCATGGAAATAAACGAAACGGCGACCTTTTTTTGGGCGTCGTATAAATCCAGTCCAACGCTGCCTTCCCCCAGCACAAATTTGTTTTCCCAATCCCAGCTGTATTTTGTTTCGATTTTGTTTTTTTCGGCGGTATAGCCGGGGGGCTCCGACCCAAAACTCAGCCCCTCGGCTTCTGCGGTGTTTTTTATGATTGCCAGAGCTTCAGCTTCACTTAAAAACACGGGCGGCGTGACCATATCGCAGCCTATTGAACCTGTGCCTTCGCCGTAAGCGAACACCGGCGCGACGTTTAAATAGTTTTCGCTGTCCGGGTTATAGCCGTCCGCCGCGGCTCCGGGGCTGCTTGAATCAAATATTCCGCAGGAGCTGATGGTTAAAGCGCCGAAAAGCCCCGCCGCTGCTGCGACCGCGGCGTTTTTCTGCCAGCGCCGCGGCAGCTTGCGTAAAAGTCCGGGGGATGCGAGCGCTTCTGTTTTTGTCGGGTATTTGGGTTTGTTATACTTTTTTACCGGTGCAACTTTAAAATTATACGGTTTCATACTTTTTCCCTCTTTTTGCCTTTTTTGTTGTTTTATTTATATGACGTAAATTTCAACTTAAAAGTTCCGTTTAATAAATAAATTCAAAAACTTGACTTTTCCCGCGGGATATGTTATACTGTTTTTAATATATGTAAAATTCAAAAATTGTTAAAGAAAGGTTGGGTTTTATGCGGAATATTTATATAAATTATTGTAAAAACAGCGATATTGCCGGCGGAACGCTTGAGCTGCTTAAAGCCGGAGATTTAAAAGACCTTGTGCGGAGCGATATGCGCGTTTCGCTTAAACCAAACATGGTAACGGCTAAACATCCGTCGCTCGGAGCCACCACCCACAGCGAAGTGGCGGAAGGTATCATTATTTATCTTAAAGAACTTGGCGTAAATAAAATAGAGATAATAGAGAGCGCCTGGATAGGCGACAGCACAAAGCGCGCTTACAAAGCCTGCGGATATGACATTTTAAGCAAAAAATACGGCGTGCCTTTGCATGATTTGAAAGACGACAAGATAAAAAAAGTGAAATCCGGCGAATTTAATATCGAAATATGCGAAAGGGCGCTTGAAACCGATTTTTTGATCAATATTCCTGTTTTAAAAGCGCACTGCCAGACAAGATTTACCTGCAACCTGAAAAATCTTAAAGGCTGTATATCCGATAGTGAAAAAAGAAAATTCCACACGCTGGGTTTGCATAAACCTATAGCGTATTTAAATGCGGCGGTTAAAACACATTACTGCGTGGTTGACGGTATCTGCGGGGATTTGTCGTTCGAAGAAGGCGGCACTCCCGTTGAGCGGAATATGCTTATCTGCGGCGCTGACCCTGTTTTGGTCGATTCCTACTGCTGCGAGCTTATCGGCTGGCGCGCGGATGAAATCGGCTATCTTAAAATCGCGCGGGAAATAGGTGTGGGCGAATATTACAATGAAAACACCCCGGTGATCGAAATAAACAAAGAAAACAAAATAAAACCCGCAACCATAAATAAAAAATATATCGAAAGACTCGCGGCGTATATCTCGGAGGATTCAGCCTGCTCGGCGTGCTATTCCTCGCTTGTGTACGCGCTTCACCGTTCAAAAAAATTAAGCGGACAAGAAAAAATACATATAGGGCAGGGAAAAAAAGGCAAAACCGGAAAACTGGGCTGCGGTAACTGCGCTTCGGGTTTTGACAGCTTTATCCCCGGCTGCCCGCCTAAATCTGTCGATATTGTAAAATTCTTGGGGGAGTTATAAATACAATATTCTTCACTTAATTTTTTACCCTATCAAATAACTAAATAATCATTAAATTTTTCGTTGACTTTTACTGCGGGATATGTTATACTGTTTTTGATGTATTTATATTCACCGGTTAAGGGGAAAGGAATTATATTTTATGGAAAAATACAACCTTATCGTAGCGGGCGGAGGATTCGCGGGCGTCGGAGCAGCCATCGCGGCGGCCGGCAGGGGGCTTAGGGTTCTGCTTATAGAAAGAGGCAACTGTCTCGGCGGCGCGGCTGTAACCGGATTAGTGAATCCTTTTATGCCTTTTTGGTCAAATGCCGCTCCGGACGGCGAAAAAACACGTTTTTATCTGAGCAGAGGAATATTCAGAGAAATACTAAACGGTTTATCGGAAGCGGGAGCGCTCAGCAGCAATGAAATGACATTCGATGAAGAATACCTTAAACTGCTGCTGAACAGAATGGTAAAACAAAAAGGGGTTGAGCTGCTGTATCATTCTTATGTTACAGACGCAGAAATGAACGGCGGAACAGTAAAAACCATAACAGTTGCGAATAAAAGCGGCAGTATGCGGCTTTCGGCAGATTATTTTATCGATGCCACAGGCGACGGCGACCTTGCCGCGCTCAGCGGGTTCCCGTTCCGCATCGGGAGAGAAAAAGACGGATTGTGCCAGCCGATGACCTTGTGTTTCCGGCTTGCAAACGTGGATATGGAGGCTCTCAAACGGGTAAGGGATTCAATAAATCCATTATACAAAGAGTTCAAGGAACAGGGCAAAATAAAAAATATCCGCGAAGACGTGCTTTATTTCCATACTCTTACAGACGGAATAGTGCATTTCAATTCAACGCGCATAGTAAAGAAAAACCCCGTCAACGCATTTGAGCTTACAGAAGCCGAAACAGAAGCCCGCGAACAGGTTTTTGAGCTTTATGAGTTTCTTAAATGCCATATAGACGGTTTCCAAAACAGCCGTTTAATCATGACTGCGCCGCAGATAGGAGTGCGCGAGAGCCGCAAGATAGAGGGCGAATATATTCTCACGGGAGAAGATTTGATTTCCTGCGTAAAATTCGAAGATTCGATCGCTGCGGGGAATTATGATATTGATATTCATAATCCCGAAGGCAGCGGCACAAGCCATTATTATTTTAAAGACGGCGAATATTACACTATACCTTACAGATGCCTTATACCAAAAAACAGTAAAAACCTGCTTATCGCGGGCAGATGTATTTCAGCGACGCATGAAGCGCAGGCGTCGGTGCGTATCATGCCTATTGTGTGCTGCCTCGGCGAAGCGGCGGGATTGGCCGCGGCCGCCGCATACAACAGCGGCGCGGCTTTGAGTGAGATCGATGTGCCCGAGCTGCAGGATACGCTGCGCAGCACAGGAGCATTTATCGGATAGCGGCTTTAATTATCAAGTTTTCGGCGGTAAAAAAAATATTTTTTTTCAAAACCTCTTGACATGGAGGTTCTGCTGTGATGCGGCTGTTTATTCGCGGCAAAAAGCAAACCCGAAAAGCAGCAGTAACCGGGCTTTTCGGGGTTTTATTTTTGTAGTTAGATAATACTTATACTCACGTATCTGTGCGGATTTTTACGTTACACGGGTGTTTTGCTTAATTTCTAAGTCCAGTCAATATCATTAAAATCAACAGTTTCCCCTTTTGCAAGTTCTTCTCTTGCAATCAAAATATCTTTGACATCTTCCGCAGTGGCAACATCATCCGGAAGCAGTTTTTTCATTAATTCAAGTATCAATATCTGTTCAGATTCATCAAGTCTTTCTGCAATATATTGGATTTGAGTTGAAATGCTCATAAGTTCACACTCCTTTATAAACCTGACCGCGTTGGAAAATTCCGGCGGAAACTTTTGAACTCTCATTATAGTTACCTCGCTCATTATGTTTTACGCTTAAAATTTTTTATCAAATAATATATAGCAGATACTATTGCAATTAAAACTAAATAGCTGATAACATCTCCGATATTGCTTTGAATAAATTCAGCAAATGGATTGCCTAATTCATTTACAGGAATAAAAATTATTCGCCGCAGTATTGCAGATATTATTCCTATAAAAAATATGTCTAATAAAGAAAATTCTTTTTTCATGTTTTTACTCCTGCACATTATATAAACACTCCCGTATATCCCCGATAAAATCAAGCAACACGGTTAATAAAAATTAATCACTACAGAATTTTATAAGAATTATATCATAAAAAAATAAATAAAACAAGTTATGCTTGATTAAATATTTGTAAATTTACATTAAAACTTGACTTCTGTCAAGATTTAATGTATAATAGAACGCATGAGTTGAAAAATATTTTCTACGCCGGCTGTGATGTCGGCGTAGATGCGGGAGTGTTTATATTTTATACAGGAAAGAGAGAATAACGGTGAAGATAAACAATCTCTTAATAAAACATTATCTGAAAAACGTAATGTTTATAAACGGCACGGCGTATGCCGGAAAATCAACTATGGCAAAAATGCTCGCCGATAAATACGGGTTAATTCATTGCGGTGAGAATTATGACTGTATACCCACAGAAATACTAACGCCTGATAAATATCCGAACCTG
>Ga0099364_10010533_pt1 | contig 12709 bp, 10 predicted proteins | sample TergutTh196P3_FD_73070 | JGI IMG/M metagenome (GOLD analysis project Ga0099364, IMG submission 73070) | Microcerotermes parvus P3 segment gut microbial communities from Pointe-Noire, Republic of the Congo - Th196 P3 | ecosystem: Host-associated > Arthropoda: Insects > Digestive system > Gut ... | reverse complement strand
AAACTGAAGGCAGACAGTGATCGCATCCTCAACGAAGCATATAGCGAGCGCGAAAAAATTTATCGCGAATCGCAGGAAATAAAGGAAAATATCGTTCGCGAAGCCCGTGAACAGGCAAATCGAGAGAAAGACAAAATCATGAACGACGTCCGAGTTTCCATAGAAGCCGAAAAGAATGCGGCTATAAGACATATCTACAGCGTTGCAGCCGACATATCAGTGCAGGTTGCCGAAAAATTGCTCAGACAAGAATTAAGCAACGAACAAAAGCAACACGATATGTTAGAACGATTAGTTAATGAAATACCTGTTAATTAGATATGAATAGCAGTATTATTTCAATTAGATACGCCAAGGCTTTATTGATGGTCGGTAATGATAATAATTGCCTGGACGACATGATGGCAGATATGGAGTTGTTGGGAACTACCATCAGCGAAAATCCAATGTTTAGACAGATATTGGACAATCCGGTAGTCAAGCCGCCGCAGAAACGCAAGGTTATGGCAGAATTGCTTGAAAAGCGCGTGCATCCGATGACACTCAATTTCATTAACCTTGTCATCCGTAACCGTCGAGAATTTATATTGGCAGATGTGGCGCGCAATTTTATAGACCTCTGCGAAAAGGCAAAAGGAATAAAGCGCGCGCACGTAGTAACGGCTTTCGGAATAGATGATGAGTCGAAACAGCATTTGAAGCGACAACTCAACGCGCTATTCAAAGCCGACGTAAAGATAACCAACGAAGTAAATCCCGGACTGATAAGCGGATTCATATTTCGAGTAGGCGACCAGCAGTATGATGCGAGTCTATCGTCTGCTTTAGAAAGAATGAGGAAAGTAATGATTAATAGTTAAATTAAATTACCACCATTAATTTAAAAGTTTGTATGGAAGGCGTAAAGGTCAAAAGCGTAACACCTCAGCATAATCAAATTTTGCTTGTTGAATTTAGCAATGGCGTCAAAAAGAAGTATGATGTAAATTTGCTTTTTGAGCAATTTCCGGAGTATAAAATCTTGAAAAACAAGCCAATGTTTGATACAGTGTATGTTGATTGCGGAGGATATTCTGTTGCCTGGACGCCTGACATTGATATTTCCGAGTGGGAACTTTGGGATAACGGAATAAGCGTAATAGATAAGTAGTTTGTATTTTAACGAATTAAAATCGAAAATCGAAAATCAAAAATTTAAAAAATCGAAAATCAAAAATTAAAAATAGAATATGGTCAATATAAAACCGGCAGAAGTATCGGAAGTTCTGAAAAAACAGATAGAAGGTTTCAAAACCGAGGTGGAACTTGAAGAAGTTGGCACCGTCTTGACGGTTGGCGACGGGATAGCCCGCGTTTATGGTCTTTTGAACGTGCAGGCGAACGAGATGATTGAGTTCGACGGCGGATTGAAAGGCATAGTAATGAACCTCGAAGAAGACAACGTAGGCGTTGTGTTGCTGGGTCCCTCCAATTTGATAAAAGAGGGCTACGGCGTGAAACGGCTTCGCAGAATAGCCTCCATCATGGTGGGCGAAGGTTTGCTGGGGCGCGTTATCAATACTATTGGCGAGCCCCTTGACGGCAAAGGCGCTATAACCGGGCAACTTTACGACATGCCCCTTGAGCGTAAGGCGCCGGGCGTAATTTTCCGCCAACCGGTGAAGGAGCCTCTGCAAACAGGCATCAAGGCGATAGACGCTATGATACCTATCGGACGCGGACAGCGCGAATTAATCATCGGCGACCGTCAAACCGGGAAAACGTCCATCGCCATAGATACTATCCTCAACCAGAAGGAGTTTTATGACAAGGGCGAGCCTGTTTATTGTATCTACGTCGCTATCGGGCAAAAAGGCTCTACGATAGCAGGTGTTGTGCAGTCGCTCGAAGAGCATGGCGCCATGGCGTATACGACGGTAGTAGCTGCTACTGCTTCGGCTCCGGCTGCATTGCAGTACTATGCGCCCTTTGCGGGAGCAGCTATAGGCGAATATTTTCGCGACACGGGACGTCCGGCATTGGTGGTGTTCGACGACCTCTCAAAGCAGGCAGTTGCCTATCGCGAGGTTTCGCTGTTGTTGCGTCGCCCTCCGGGACGCGAAGCATATCCGGGCGACGTGTTTTACCTGCACTCGCGCTTGCTCGAGCGTGCCGCAAAAATCATCAAGTCAGACGAAATTGCCGCACAGATGAACGACCTGCCCGAAGCGTTGCGTCCGTTAGTCAAAGGCGGCGGCTCGCTTACTGCGTTGCCAATCATCGAAACGCAAGCCGGAGACGTGTCGGCATATATCCCAACGAACGTGATTTCCATCACCGACGGACAGATTTTCCTTGAATCGAGCCTCTTCAACGCAGGTATTCGACCGGCAATCAACGTAGGTATTTCGGTATCGCGCGTGGGCGGTAATGCACAGGTCAAAACGATGAAAAAAGTGGCTGGTACGCTGAAGTTAGACCAGGCGCAGTTCCGTGAATTAGAGGCGTTCTCGAAGTTCGGCTCCGACCTCGATGCAGCTACTTTGGCAATCATCGACAAAGGACGTAAAAACGTGGAACTGCTCAAACAGGGTCTGTTCTCGCCTTTGCGCGTGGAACAACAGATACCCATACTCTATTGCGGCATGCAGGGTTTGCTGCGGGCTGTTCCTATGGATAAGGTTGTCGATTTCGAGCGCGATTTCCACGAGTTGATGGAGCTGAAATATGGCGATGTGTTGAAAGCGTTGGTAGCAGGCGAGTTTAATGACGATATAACCAAGAAGATAGCCCTTGCCGCCCGCGAAGTAGCTCTTCGGTATATTCCGCGCAGCGAAGAAAATTAAGCATCATCGAAAATCAAAAATCAAAAATCAAAAATTGTTCGATAGATGGCAAATTTAAAAGAGATACGCACCCGTATAGCATCTGTGGCTTCTACGCGGCAAATCACCAGCGCTATGAAGATGGTGGCAGCCGCTAAACTGAAGAAAGCGCAGGATACGGTGACAAATTTTCGTCCTTACATCCACAAGATGGAGGAGATAATGGAGCATGTGGTTTCATCGGTAGGCGTAGACCCTGATAACATGTATGCAGAAGACCGCGACTATAAAAAAGTGTTGATAGTGTTAGTCACGTCTAATAAGGGTTTGTGTGGCGGTTTCAATTCCAACGTAATAAAAGAAGCGGTATTGCTGGCAGAAAGGAAATATGGAAAGTATCTGACGCCCGACAAGATACGTTTTATTACCATCGGCAAAAAAGGATACGAGGCGCTCATCAGACGCAAAGTCCCTTTAGAAGCGTCTAATACGGATATTGCAGAGCATCCCACGTATGAAAAAGCGGCAGAATTTGCTGAATCGCTGATGAGTGATTTCGTTTCAAAACGATATGACTGTATTGATATAGTATACAACGAGTTTGTCAATGCGGCGACGCAAGAGGTTATATGCAAGCAGTTTTTGCCGATGACGCCTGTAACGGAACAAAATACCGGTAAAAAGAAAGAGCAAAAGAGCCAGACATACGCCGACTTTCTGTATGAACCAACAAGAAAATATATTCTTCGCGAGCTGATACCTCAAGACCTGCGACTGTCGCTCTACGGAATATTGTTAGATTCTGCTGCTTCGGAATTTGGCGCCCGTATGACGTCCATGCACCAGGCAACCGATAATGCAACATCATTGATTCAGGAATTGACCCTGCAATACAACAAAGCGCGGCAAGCATCAATAACCAACGAAATATTGGAAATCGTGGGTGGCGCTGAAGCATTGAAGGGATAGGCTAGTTTTCAGTTTTCAGTTTTCAGTTTTCAGTTTATATGTTTATATTGAAAATCGTTTTTGCTGCAGTTATGTTGTTGGCGCCGCTATTTGCCAATGACGCCTTCAGCCAAAGAAGAAATCAACCGACTGTGCGCGTGTTGTTGGTTACCGGTGGGCATAGCTTTGACCGTGAGGAGTTTGATAATCTCATGAACTTGCTGTCCGGTGTTTCTGTTACCGAAGTGAAACATCCTGAGGCGCTTGCGATGTTTCGTCCTGAAAATCGCACGTCGTTCGATGTGGCGCTGTTCTACGATATGCCCAATGTTATCAGCGAACAGGAAAAAAGTGACTTTATTGACATGTTAAACGAGGGAAAGGGAATTGTTGTGTTGCACCATGCGTTCTGTTCGTATCAAAACTGGGCTGAATATCAGAACATTATCGGCGGACGCTATCATCAGCAACCATGGACTGACAGCGATGGCGTTCAACGTCCCGCGTCGTCGTACAAGTATAATGTACGAATGCGTGTCAGGGTAGCCGACAGAAGACATCCGGTGACAAGAGGCATCAGGGATTTCGACATTACCGATGAGACTTATGCCAACGGCAGCGTCAATCCTGATGTACATGTGCTTCTGACAACCGACGAGCCAAGCAGTACGCCGTCGGTAGCGTGGGCTCACAAATACGGTAATTCGCGGGTAGTAACAATATTGCTTGGGCACGACAACGTCTCCTGGACAAATCCTAATTTCGTAAAATTATTGTCGCAGGGGCTATTGTGGGTAAAATAGAAAAAAATATCTTTGCGGCATGGAAATAGTTGTAAAAAAATATTATCATTTAGTGCGAAGGATTGCCGCAACGTTATTTTTTCTTGCGCCGTTGCTGTTTCCTTCATGTGTAACTACTTACAGATTGCCGATTGAAACTCTTCAACCGGCAAGGATTAGTTTTGATTTCCCCAAAAGAACTATCGGCATCAACGCTTCTCAAACTCTTTGGGCTGAATCGGCAATGATGTCTGAAGGCGCTAACGCCGATTCGTTGATTAGAAATATCCTGTTTTCGCTGCAATATTTTTTGGAAACAATGTCGGGATACGAAAATGCTATTTTTTCTGTGTTTGCAACAAAAAATGACTCCCAACATCAATATTCTGATTTTGACATGTTTATAGAGTTAGACCGATTGCAGATTAACAATACTTACTATGGTCAGCAGCACAATATTTTAGACTGGGAAGCCTTTTTGCATGCGCATTATACGGCGCGTTGGTATATACGCAACAGTTCGGGCGATGTAGTTAATGAGTATATAGACCGCGATTTGATGATTTGGCGCTCGGGTATACATGCATCAAGGGATATGGCAGTAGAAAATTTGCCGTCGGTAAGAGATGCGTGGTGGGACGTGGGCATAGCGCTGGCTGAGAGATACGCAGCAAGAATTTCACCCCAATGGCAAAGAGGGATACGAACCCTTTATGTGATTGACAAATTCTATGACCTGTCGCAATTAGCGCTCACGGCAATGAGAAACGACGCTTATATGCGAGCATTTGATATATGGGACAATATGCTGATGGCGTGCCGAAAAAATGGAGAAAAAAAAATCAAAAGCCGGATAACATACAACATGGCAGTAGCATTTGAGTTTCAAAATCAATTGGAAGAAGCAGTCTATTGGGCGGAAAGGTCGGTAAGTCTGAAACCGGATAACAGGAACGAAACATACCTTCGCATGCTGCGGGAAAGACAAAGGCATAAGGAGCTGCTTGATGCGCAACTGAAGGATTTTTAAACAGAGTTGTAAGTGTGTCAGAATGAAAACATTTGTCAAAATGATATTAGTAGTTTTCGGACTTTGCACTTATGCAGTTTCTCAAACGTACAAAAACGAAGTTTGCATTGTCTACAGCGAACGTTCAGGTATTATTCTTGACAATTTTTCGCCTCAAACAATTGATAACCTTGAGTTGCTTTGTCGTGTTTGGGGTTTTCTAAAATATTATCATCCTGCTGTTGCAGCGGGCGGATACAACTGGGATGCAGAGTTATTCCGCATTATGCCATCTGTGTTGGAAGCGCCAACTTCCGATGTTCGTAACCAAGCGTTGTACGCGTGGATAAGTCAACTTGGTGAAATAACTGAGTTTGTTGACTACGCAATAGAAGTGAACGATGAGGTAAAAATGTTTCCAGATTTGGTATGGATGGAAGATACCGGTCGGCTGGAACACAAATTAGTAACACAGTTGAGCCGTGTCAAAAATGCCAAACGCACAGAAAATAATTTTTATGCAAATTTTTTGAACGAAGAGCCTTTCCCATCGTTTATATACGACGATGCCGGATTACGTTTATTAACGTTGTTTCGCTTTTGGAACATCATTCAATATTATTTTCCGTATAGGCATCTCACAGATAACGATTGGAATTTGGTATTGGATGAATACATTCCAAAGTTTATTGATTCTCGAACAGAGTTGGACTATAAATTAACTCTGCTTCAATTGGTCGCCGAAGTTGGTAATACTTCTGCAAATTTAATTGACAGGTTGGCTTTTGACGGGATATGGGGGAATTACGAAATACCGTGTTTAATCAAGTTCATTGAAGGTAAAGCAATAATACATGATGCAGGATTATTTTCGACTGATTTGGGCGACTTTGCATTGAAAAAAGGAGATATAATTACAGGGATTGGCGGAGAAACAATCGAAGAGGTCGTTGAAAAAGGGCTTTTATATACACCCGGTTCCAATTATTCTGCACAACTGAATGAGTTGTCACACAGACTTTTGCGTACTAATTCAACTCGTGTGGAAGTGCAACTGATTCGCAAAGGAGAAAGCCATACTGTGTCAGTCGATACACAGCCCAAACGTTGGATTTCGGATAAGCGACATATTTTTGATGATAGCAATACCTCTCGATTGTTAAAACCCGAAATAGGTTATTTGTTTCTTCCAACTATAGTAGATAGCGGTTCTTCTTTATCAGAACTTTTGGAGATATTTATGCGCACAAAAGGAATTATAATAGATTTGCGTTCTCCACATAACGGTATTGCGCACATATTTCATGAACTTTGCAATTATTTTTTGCCCGAACCTGTTGAAGTTTTTACATTTTCAACAGGAAGTTCTTTATTTCCCGGTCAATTTACCTTTATGCCTTCAATTAAAATTGGGAACGAAAATCCGGGTTATTATAAAGGCATTGTTGTAATAATTGTAGACGAAAAAACTTTTGACGCATCAGAGCTTCTGGCAATGGCAATAAAAAAGGCGCCTCGCACAATAATTATTGGTAGTGCAACGGCAGCTTCTACTACCGCCGTTGCTGAGGTTGTTTTGCCCGGAAGTATATATTTTCGTTTTCCCAGATTAGGAATATACTGCCCAAACAAACAGGACACACAGCGATTAGGAGTACCTATAGACGAGGTTGTTATACAGTCTGTTAACGGTATATTTGAAGAACGTGATGAATTTTTAGAGCGAGCAATTGAGATAATAGAATTTTATACGAATGAATAAAAACTTTGCATTAGCGCTTGGCGAATTAGGTACCTCTTTTCGCCCCGTTGGTCGCTATACTTTGAGCAAACATGAAACTACTACTGATTGGAAGCTATACCAAACTACTATTTTTTTATCAGGAAGAGCCAGCGCAATCAGTATAAGATTTGATTTTTACGGAAAAGGTAAATTTTGGATTGACGATGTCGAAATTTTGATTGATGGAAGAGATATCTCAAAAGCACGGGAGAGAATAAGGCGAACTTTTCCAGCCGAAAGAGATACGGAATTTAAAAATGGTTCTGATATTAATTTCCCACCACTATGCGAGCAATTGACAGATAACCTCGAATTATTGGGTAAACTGTGGGGGTTTTTAAAATACCATCATCCTCAAGTCGGCGCTGGAAAATATAATTGGGATTACGAGCTTTTTCGAATACTTCCAACGTATTTAAAAGCAGAAAATATCGAACAAAGAGATAACATTCTATTAGAATGGATAGCAAAATACGGAAGAATTAGAAGATGTAGAAAGTGTGGCGAAAATTCTAATTACGCTTACATAAACCCTGATTTATCATGGATTGATAATAGTAACATGTCTGATGAATTGAAAATTCATATTCTTCATATTTATTCAAACAGACATCAAGGCAATCAATTTTACATTGAACAGTATTCACAAGGCTCTCCATTTTTCAAAAATGAAGAACAGTATAGTAATATGGCGTTCTTTCCAGATGCTGGCTTTCGTTTACTGTCTCTTTTCAGATATTGGAACATGATACAATATTTTTTCCCATACAAATATATAACAGATAAAAGCTGGGATGATGTTCTCATAGAATATATTCCGAAATTTATTTCAGCACAAAATGATTTAGAATACGAATTAGCTGCGTTACAATTAATAAGTGAAGTAAATGATTCGCATGCTAATCTTACCAGTACAATCTTATTTTGGTCAAGGGGGACACACCATGCTCCATTTCGTATTCAATTTGTTGAACAAAAATGGATAGTAACCGATTATTACAATCCGGAACTCAAGGAGGTTTATGGTCCGGAAATTGGCGACATTATTACACAAATTAACAGTAGAGATATTGAAACAATTGTCGACAGTTTAAAAAAATATTATCCGGCATCGAACGAAGCTGCAAGAATTAGCAATATTTCCTTTGATTTGCTGCGAAGTAACAAAAGTTTTATGAACATCCAATACTTTTCTGAGGGAGTTTCAAAACAAGAAAAATTAACGCTATATCCAATGGATAGTTTGAATATGTATCGATTGTCAAAGGTAAATAGAAACGAAAAAAGCTATAAGTTTTTGAATGAAAACATCGGTTATATTACGTTGGCTTCCATTAAATATGAGGATATTCAGGCAATTAAAGAAACGTTCATGAATACGAAAGGTATAATTGTAGATATCCGCAACTATCCGGCTGTTGATGTGGTACCAGGTTTTGATTCCTGGTTTAATTCACAAACTACTATATGGGCTAAACATACTAAAGGAAATGTGAATAATCCGGGCGAATTTAGTTTTTTTCCAAGGTTTTGGACTATTCCCAAAGCTGTAGACGATGAAACTTATCAAGGCAAATTAGTTGTTATTGTCAATGAAATGACGCAAAGTCTTGCCGAGCACACGGCAATGGCATTCAGAGCAGGTGACAACACCACGATTATTGGCAGTAGAACTGCAGGCGCCCTTGGCAGCATGGTAACAATGGCGTTACCCGGTGGATTATTAACCGGTTTTACAGGGGGTTGGCGTCTACTATCCGGACGGTACACAAACACAGCGCGTGGGAATAATACCCGATATTTGGATAGAGCCAACAATAACCGGTATAAAAGAAGGAAGAGATGAACTGCTTGAGAGAGCTATAGAAATAATTGAAAATGAATAGACAAGAGACCGTTTTAACGAGGGATTGTTTCGTCTAATCAGCAATAATAAGCAAGTTGCATCCACGTCACTATTACACATTTTGGGAACTCCGAAGGTTAAACGTGGATAATCCCGAGTAAGCAAAAAAAATATATAATTCTGTAATTTTTTTTCAAAAAAAATGTCATTTTTGAAAAGTTTGGCACGGTATTTGTTGTACTGAGTATAGAGGATTTTGTTCTTTGAGTTTTAATCAGAAATAATAATAGTTTTCTTATGAAAAGTAGATTTTTTTTCTTAATTATCAAGTTCACAAGAGGTAATAGTTCTCGGTCTGGTCTTATGCGTAGTAGTGTCAAGTTTTGTGTTAGTATCGTCGCAGGCGTTGTCTTATCGTGTTCATCTACAAAAAAAGCTGTACACCAGTATTCAGTTGATTCGAAATTCGAAGTGGCATACAGCGTTAAATTTGTGGAGGATACTACTTCAATGACAATGGGACGTGAAGATGTTTTCAACCTGATGATAGGCGATAATTATTCTTACGGATACAGTTATATAGATTTTTTTAAAGATTCACTGGCTCAAACTCCACTGGGTATGTATACCCTTTCGCAATCTCTCTTAGAAAGCTATGAAACCGGTATTTCTTTTTGGAGCAGTTCGCTTGGGGGCGCCAGATTATACAAAAATCATAACGAGCAGAAATTGAGTGTTATTGACAACATTTCAACCTATCGGTTTATATACGAAGAAGATATAATACCTCAATCCTGGATAATTCAAGAGGATACTGTAACAATAGCCGGATATTCCAGTCAAAAGGCTGTATGCCATTGGAGAGGAAGGGATTGGGTAGCATGGTTCACAACGGAGCTTCCTATAAGCGAAGGACCGTGGAAGTTTCATGGTTTGCCCGGATTAATAGTCAGATTGTATGATACTAAGCATCATTATGAGTTTGAACTTGTTAGTTTCAAAAAAAATAACGCAACAATTGACATTCAACCGTTGCACACAGGAGAAATCAGACAATTAATATTCAAATATGCACTAACAAAAATTGATAGAAAAACATTTCTTGGAATGAAATTTGGAGAAAGAGGGCACATTATAAGGGAAGCAGACATGGCAAGAATAGGTCTTACTGCCGATTGGGTTGAATTGAAATACGGATATATAGAATTAGATTATTAGATAATTAATACAAAACGTGTAGTATGAAAATAGTATTTATAAGCTTGATAATCTGCTTTCTTGGGGGGTGTTATCCACGTCAGACTCATAATAATATTTATGAGGAAGAGGGTTTGCTTTCTGTGTTTACACTTGATGAAATTCCTGTCATAGATTTGGAAGCAGCCATAGCATCGGCAACTGATTATTACTATCTATCGGACATAGCCAAACGAATAGAATACATTCCGCTTGAGTTTACTCCTGAAAACGCTATTGGCAGGGTAGCACAAGTGTTCTTTACTAATGAAGATATATTTATTTTGCGGATGGGTAGCGAAGCTACAATATGTCGTTTTGATAAAACCGGAAACTTTTTGAACATAATCGGTAACATAGGCAGAGGTCCCGGCGAGTATCTTGGTGCATTGTATTTTACTGTTGATACAACAAAACAACACGTCTATATAAACTCCAATTGGATGCCGAACATTAGAGTATATGACTATAATGGGCAATATATCAGAACTATAACAAAAGACTACACATATACCGCTGAGTTCTATTATTTTCCGGAAACAAGTCTATTAGCGAATATAGGAATTGAGGTTAATATACAAGACCCAAAATCTTTTTTTTTATTAATTGCAGATACTGACAATAATATAATCCATAAAAAAAAATATTTGCTTAGTTCAATTGTTTCACCCGACCAGAGGGTTTTTGGATATTCTAGTGCATTTCAAAGTGGTACTCGGTTACTTTTGACAGAAAAAATGAATGATACAATTTTTTCCTTTAACGGGACTGCATTGGAGCCATTTCTTATTATAGATCAAGGTAGATACAAAATACCGTTAGATGCTGTGCTTTCGCAAGGCAGAGGCAATAATGAGGCGTTTGACCCTTATGTTTCGGTAATAAGTATTTTTAACGAAACGCCACAGTATGTGTTTTTGACTTTTTTTCTACGCCAAAAAATGTATTTGTTGCGATTTGACAAACTCAATCATAGATATACAACATACTTAACAACTCGGGAAGAGGGCATGCCAGTGAATGCTATTCATAATGATATAGACGGAGGGCTTCATGTTATTTCGCGGATAATACCTCGATATAATCAATTAGCTCGAATTATACATTCTTTTGATATGAAAGAGGAACTTACCCCCGAATATTTTTCCAAATCGGATGCAATAGATATGGAAGCAAAAGAACGACTGAAAAATTTGGTGCAAACGTTAGACGATGAAGATAATCCTGTAATCATGAAAATTATTATGAAATGACGATAGGAATACCTACGCGTGACCCGATTGTACGCAAGCAGGCGAGAGAGCATTGTAACGAGCAACGCGAATGATAGGGATAATTGTTGGAAAGTAATTGTTGAAGAAAAAAGCGACTTTTTTTGCTTGGTTTTGAAAAAAGCATTATCTTTGTCGCGAATTTTAAATGATAATTTTTATGGCAACCATAACATTAAAGTATAATTCACGTAATTCAAAAGCAAAAAATCTGCTGAATTATGTAATATCTACCGGTTTGTTGACACCGAAACAACCACAGTAGCACGGAACACAAACTGCAAAGCGTAAACTTTGAACCCTTGTCTAAAACGTCCCTTATCATTACCTTTGCATTTTCAAAAAAATAGAAAAAATATGAGTACAAAGATTAATTATCTGAAAGATATATTTACCCGCCCCGATGTTCTTACATCAATTTTGGGACCGCCATCTCCTATTGTTCCGTCAAGGTTTTTATTATCTGTTCTGCCGCTAAAATTTCTCAACCCTGAAGTTTCTATCCTGTTTCCCTTTGCTTTTACGGTGTAGCCAATATCCGAAGGCAGCGACAAATTTATACTTCCGTTGCTGGTAGACAATACTACGAAATCGCTAACCGATATCATCTCGACGTTCACGCTACTGTTTGATGTTTTTGCTTCCACATTGCCTGAAATGTTGTCTAATCTTATACTGCCGTTGGATGTACCGATTTTCATCTCGCCGATGATATTGCTCGACGTTACGCTGCCATTGCTGGTGTTGGCAGTGATATGACCGTTAAGATTTGTCAAATTCAGACTGCCATTCGATGTTTTCAAAACAATTTTCCCGTTGCAGTCTTTGGCAGTTATTCTACCATTGCTTGATTTCAAATCTATTACATCATTGCAGTTCGTTACGGTGATACTGCCGTTTGACGATGTACCGGCAATCATTCCCGCAACATTTTCAACTGTCACCGAGCCATTGCTCGTTTTGAACTCATGCGAACCTTCCAAATTGCTGATTTGGATACTTGCATTGCTTGTGTTCAAATTGCTGTTTA
>Ga0099364_10010532_pt1 | contig 12709 bp, 8 predicted proteins | sample TergutTh196P3_FD_73070 | JGI IMG/M metagenome (GOLD analysis project Ga0099364, IMG submission 73070) | Microcerotermes parvus P3 segment gut microbial communities from Pointe-Noire, Republic of the Congo - Th196 P3 | ecosystem: Host-associated > Arthropoda: Insects > Digestive system > Gut ... | reverse complement strand
AAACCATCAGTTATCCACGAAAGGGGGTCACCTCCAAGGATGTTTTCAATCAGGAAACTTTTGACCAATTGACCACACGGATTTTTGAATGGCAGCAGGGACCGGGTAATTTTGGCGGGCTGTGTCTCCATGCCTGCTGGGGAGAAACTTCGGTGCTTGCCCGGCGTTATCAGGGACAATACACTTCGGCTTACTATTCTCTCATCAGGGGGAGCATGCGGTTGTTTCAACAGACAGGCAATCCCCGTTGGAAACGGCTTGCCGACGATATTGCCTCGAACCTTCTTTTTTTGCAGTGTGCCGACGGGGGCTTTCGTCATGCATGCGCGGAATTTGAACCGTGCTATCATTCCGGCAATACTTGCCCCATCCATCAGGGAATGCCGCTACTCGCACTGCTTGACTATGCCGCGTGGGATCATGCCGACCCTGTGCTGAAAAGCATGATCAGACACGCTGTTGACCGGCATTGGGAGTGGTTTAACAAAAAATGGTGGATGAGAGGCAACGGAGGGCAGCCTGTGATTCGGACGGGGGCGGGATGGTGCGGTGTAACCAATCAGGATTTGGTCATCGTTGCTGTCCTGGCTTCTTACGGCCGAATGTACGGCGACTTTTCCCGATATAACGAATGGGGCAAAAAGGTGCTCGACGCCTATCTTTCGCCGCATTATTATTTCGAATCCATCGGGCTGTTCGAGCGGGGGGACAGTAAAGATTTTAATTTTGTGGAACGCACACCCTATTACGGAATTATTCTTTTAATGCTGGAACGCATTATTAGCGATCTGGACGGCAAGGAAGACAAACGCCTCCAGGCTGTGATTGACAATGTGTCAGCGCATTTATTCGATGCGGCTTTTGTTGCGACGGATGGTTTGACGCACCTTGCCTGGGGTGCGAAAACCGATCCCGCAGACAAAAGTCGCGTGCTTGAATGGATAAAAAGTCCCGTCACTTTTGGCAGTTATCCCGAATTGATCCGTAGCATGGAAAAGCATTTGGAGAACCATCCTGACAAGGAAAAACAGGCCATTGTCGAGAATTTGAAGGATACCTTTGCCGCTTACGTCTTTTCTGACGGAGGCATTCCAGCCGCTCTTTGGCCGGCGGATCCGATCATCTCCATTGTTACCGCAAGTATGGGAACTTTTTTGTCCTTTTGGACAATGCTGATCGAGTTGCTTGGCGATGATCTGCGCGACCCGGCTCCAGTGCCCGCACGGTGTTATCATCGCTCGATTGGAGAACTCACATGGAAATCGCGCGGTTCGCTTTGGACTATCGAAAAGAACGGTGTGCGCGTATTCGGCGGATACAAGCCCCTGTCCCATGGCGTAACCCACGGCCCGGAAGAAAAACCTGCTTATGGAAACTATTCCGATCTGGACAACTGCGATATTCATGAAATCCTCACGTTATCTTAGGAGTCAACGACATGAAAAACCGCTTGGGGATGTTGACACGCCCCCGCAGGATGTTCATAATGTGAAAAATAGCCGCATGGCTCCATCAGCCGGACAACGTACACCCTGTGCTTGTCAGGTACAATCGAAAAATCAACATTCTGAAATCCCAATCCCATGCCCGGTTCTTCTGACAATCAGACACGGTCCTACCTGATGAAACGCTTTGCGGAAATCGGAATCCATCCGCGCGGCAAGTTGGGACAGAATTTCCTGATCGACCTGAACCTGTTGCGGCTGTTGCACGATTCGGCCCAACTGGAACCGAACGATGTTGTCCTGGAAGTCGGCACGGGCATGGGTTCGCTGACCCGGCTGATGTCGCAGTCGGCGGCACGGGTCATTACGGTCGAAGTCGATCAGATCATGCACCAGCTCGCGAAGGAGGAATTGCAGGATTGCGGGAACATCACGTTCATTCACGCCGACATTTTGCGGAACAAAAACCGGCTCAACCCGGACGTGCTCACCGCCGTCCGCGCGGCATTGGCCGAGGTGCCCGACTCGCGGTTCAAACTGGCGGCGAACCTGCCCTACAACATCGCGACGCCGCTGATGTCGAATCTGCTGCTGACCGACATCCCGCCGTATTCCATGACGGTGACCATTCAAAAGGAACTCGCCGACCGTATCACGGCCAAGCCGTCCACAAAGGATTTCAGTTCGCTTTCGCTCTGGATGCAGGCACAATGCCGCTGCCGCATCGTGCGGAACATGCCGCCGTCAGTGTTCTGGCCGCGTCCGAAAGTCGATTCGGCCATTGTGCAAATCCTCTACGACAAACGTCTGCGCAAACGCATCCCCGACCTGGAGTATTTTCACGAATTCAGCCGCGCGGTCTTTTTCCATCGCCGGAAATTCCTCCGCTCGGAACTCGTTTCGATGCACAAGGACAAATTGGACAAGCCTGCCGTTGACGCGATCATGTCCGGGATGGGGTTCAACGACCAAACCCGCGCCGAGGCTCTTTCCGTTGAAACACTGCTCAAACTCTGCGAAGTCATCCGTTTGCGGCTCTGATCATGGCATTCGTTTAATGATCGTGGTCATGGCCGGCAAGTTTGACGAGTTTGGAATTATAAGGCACACCGCCAATCGTGACGGACGCGGTTGCCTCCCCTTGCCAGCCTTCACATAAGAGCGTGGCGAGTTCCATGTCCGTGAGCGTAAACGTTGCCGGTTTGCCTGCCTCTTGCGGAATACGCGACAGGGTGTAGGTTTTCGGGCTGCCGCCAACCACGAAATTCAAACGCACATCACGGGCGTCCACCTCCGTCGGCTCAAAATGCGCGTCCGTCAGAAACGCGGTCACCAGGCCGGTCGTTTCCCTCTCATCGATGATTTCCATTGAGTAGTCATGGCCGGGAAATTCGACCAGGACTTCGTTGTATTTCGGCGTGTGGGGTGGATGGGCATGTGCCGGTGTTTCCGCAGCATGGTCATGGCCATCACCCGAACAGCCGTGCAAAATCAGCAAGACTGCCGCCAGTGCCAGTAACGATGTTCGTGGTAAGTGTTTCATTGTTTGCATTCCTTTCATTAGTTAAGTCGTTGTTGAGTCCGTGCGTCCTGGACGTCGACGAATGCCTGGATTATATCAAAACTGACGCAAAGTGCAAAGCGCAGAATGCAGAGTGCAGAATGCAGAATGCAGAATGCAGAGTGCAGAGTGCAGAGTGCAGAATGCAGAATGCAGAATGCAGAGTGCAGAGTGCAGAGTGCAAAGTGCAAAACGCAAAGTTCAAAGTGTTTTTTGCTCTGCTCTCCTCACTCTGCGTTCTGCTCTCTGCGCTTACTCCGCTTCCCCCTCACTTTGCACTTTGAACTTTGAACTTTGCGCTTTCATCGTGTTATCAATAATGACTCTTTCGCCCTTGACGATCTGATCGCTTTCGTTGCGGACGATGATTTCGCCGTCTTTCGTTCCGCGAAGCAGCGCGCGAAGATCGCGTTCCACTTCGGGAATCGTCGGCTCTTCGGTCGTTCTGCGGGGGCGTCGCCAGAACAAGTCAATCATCTGAAATACCTGCGCGGCTTCCGGGAGTTGACGCCGCGCCGCCGTGCGCACGGTCGCATAGTAGGTATTGGCCATGCGAAACGCATCATCGCTCGCAATCAACAATAAATCCCGAACCACTCGCGCGACATAGTTTGACCACACCAGCAAATTTCGCAGCACCTCAATTTCCCGCAACCGCTCTTTCAACCTGTCCTGAAAGTCAACACTGCCACTCGCACCGCTCACCGCCGCAGGCCAGAACTGCGGATAATCCGCCGACACATCCGACACCTTGTCAATAAACCCGTACCGCCGCACACCCGAACCGTTGAGCCGCCTGCGTTCCGCCGGCGTCAACACGGTGCTGTCAAGCTGCGGCAGGAGCGTCGAAAAATCCTGAAACATGCTTTGCTGCCCGGCCAGCCAGCTTTGCAAGTGCGTCACGGTATCGCCGTTCGACACGATTCCCGTCATTGCCGACATCGCAACGGAGAAAGGGGAGTCAAGATAAATACCGGTGCCGGTGGCCTTGACGCTGATGTAATACGTCGTGTTCGCCTGAAGTCCGTCCAGCGTGACCTCTGCGGTCGTTTCATCGACGGAGACCGTGTTCATGTTGGTCGCAAAAGTCTCATCGGTCGAATACCTGATGACATACCCGCTTGCATTGGTCACGGGCGTCCACGACACGCGCATGAAACTGGAACCGACGGGCGTCACGTTGTCGATGACCGGAGTTGCCAGCGGCGGACCAACTTTGGGAAGCGCAGAATGAAGCGCAGAATGCAGAGTGCAGAATGCAGAATGATTTTGATTTCCATCTTGACTCTGCACTTCGCGCTTACTCTGCTCTCTGCTCTCTGAACTCTGCTCTCTGCGCTGACTTTCCACTCTGCTCTCTGCGATCTGCTCTTTACTCTGCGCTCTGCTCTCTGCGCTCTGCGCTTGCAGAGCCGCAATCTGCTCTTGCAACTCCGCAATTTGCGCTTCCATTGCCGCGAAACTTCGCACGCCGCTCTTACTTTGCACTTTGCGTTTTGAACTTTGAACTTTCTTTGATTTCTTTTTGGTTGGCATGATTTGACCTTTCTTTTCTTTTTTAGTGGCGAGTGGCAAGTCGAGTTCAAAGTATTTCCACTTTGTACTGCGCTGTTGCGCTGGTGGCACTGGCTCTTTGCGCTTTGCTCTCCCCCACTTTGCACTTTGCTCTTTGAACTTTGCGTTTTGCACTCTGCACTGACCGCTCATTCTGCGTTTCTGTCAAACTCTACCCTCTTGTCCCGTTTTTTCATTCTTTTTTCCTGTACATTTGGTCAGATATTTCGGGAATGCCGTCAACTTTGCCGGATTTATCAGCTATACTGCCATGAATCACTCGCTATCAGCCACTCGCCACTCAAAATTGATCGCGCCGGCAAGACGAATTTTTGTGCTATCGTCAACAAAAAAGCGTCTTCAACAACCAAAAAAACATCTTCATCACCTCAAAAAGCGTCTTCAACAACTAAAAAAGCGTCTTCAACAACCAAAAAAGCGTCTTCATCATCTCAAAAAGCGTCTTCATCATCTCAAAAAGCGTCTTCATCATCTCAAAAAGCGTCTTCAACACCTAAAAAAGCGTCTTCATCACCTCAAAAAGCGTCTTCAACAACCAAAAAAACATCTTCATCACCTCAAAAAGCATCTTCAACAACTAAAAAAGCGTCTTCATCACCTCAAAAAGCGTCTTCAACAACCAAAAAAACATCTTCATCATCTCAAAAAGCGTCTTCAACAACCAAAAAAACATCTTCATCATCTCAAAAAGCGTCTTCAACACCTAAAAAAACATCTTCATCACCTCAAAAAGCGTCTTCATCAACTGAAAAAGCGGCAAATTCGTTAATTCTCTTTTTTTCACCACGAAGGTCACGAAGAACCACGAAGTTTCTTTTTTCTCGCAGAGGCCGCAGAGTTACTAAGGGAATACCGAAGAGAGAGGTGACGCAGGGTTACTAAGGGTGGCTTGCCGCCACTCCCTTAGTAACATCGAATACTCTCCCAAAAAAACTTTCCCTTAGTCTCTCTGTGTTCTTTGCGTCCTCTGCGCGAAATTCTCTTGTTACACACGGAGATACAGAGGCACGGAGGAATGATAAACAAGAAACCAAAAAAACCGCATATCAAAATGCGCGACTCGGAAAAGGGATGTCAGTTTTCATCGGTTTCGGTGTTTGGCTCCGTGTTTTTCGAGGGTGGAACAACCGACGGACAACCACTCAAGGACTCCACTAACGATTCCATTCGATATGAAACCAATTTATGTTTGAAATCTGAATCTGAATGGACCTTAACAATAACGATAGTACCAGTATCGTATTCTACTGGTTGCCCGTCAATTGTAATTGTCTTACCGCTATGTGTTATAACAATTTCGTGTTCTCCGATTCTCCATGTTGCTCGTCGCTTTATTGGTGAATATGAAAAAAATGTTGTTCGCTTGGTTATTTGGTTCTTGGCATCCAGTTCTGATTTTGTAAACTTTGCAAAGCCAAAACCGGATACGCAGAAATTGCCACTGGATGACTCTCCAAGCCATTCATGTCTGTCTTGAAATAAAAAACAGATATTTGGATTATAAAAGAATAAAGCATCGTTGCCATCAATATTGCATAGTTTGAAATCCCAAGAACACGAGCTTCGATAAGCATAATACATCAAATGTGCCATAACCAAGGAGATGATAACAAGAATTACATGACGAGTTTTTATTTGTTTCATGGAAATACCGTATTAAAAATGTTTTATGCCAGATAATTATCATTGACAACATTGGAAGATTTTGATCTCGAATTTTACACCAATAGGCTGTTGTATAACGAGTTATCCTCAAAAGTTGTGTATGGTTGAAACGTGGCGGCGGTCACGCCGTGACCGCCCTGCCAAAAATCCCTTCGTGGTTCTTCGTGGTTCTTCGTTTCTTCGTGGTGAGAAAGAACGCCAGTCACTGTGACCACCCTACCGTTTCAATGTTTCATCATTTTTCATCTTCGACCGGGAACAGTTTTCCGACTTCCCGGATGATCGAGTACAGGCCGCTGCCCGCGCGGACGACTTTGCCGTTTTGGTCGATCAGGATCGTCGTCGGGTAGGCGTTGATGTTGTATTTCGATTGGGAATCCGGGAGATTCTGCCTCTGTGACAGCTTGCCCGAAACATTCGGCCACGCGAGTTGCTCTTTTTCGATGAACGCCTTGAGGGCGTCCAGGTCATCATCGACGCTGAAGCCGATCAGCTCGACGTCCCTGTCCCGATGCCAATTCTCGTAAAACGTTTTCAGCAGCGGCATATCGCCAATGCAGGGGCCGCACCACGTCGCCCAGTAATCAAGCACCACCACCTTGCCGCGATAATCTTTCAGATCAATTTTCGTTCCATCGACCAGAACCGCTTCCAGTTCAAATTCGACGCCTTCCAGAGCGAGGTGATTCAACGTAATGTCGTAACCGAGCACCCAATCCCGGATTTTCTCGTTTTCAGAAGCCTCGAAAACCGGACGAACGGTCGTGTAAAGCAAGCGGAGAGCCTCGTTCCTGCGATCCATTTCATCGGCGATCTGCGACAGGCCGGAAACCTTGAGCCAGGAATCCTCGTTTAACTCCGCTTCGAGCGATTGTTTCAGTTCTTCCACTTTCACCTGAAACGCGGCCAACGGATCATCGGCGGTGAGAATGTCATATTTTACCAATGCGTTCTTGATATTTCTCAAGTACCCTTCCGCTTCACGAGCGTCACTGTGTTTTTCGTAAAGATCGCGATAAAACTCAAGAGATGGTTTCGCAAGCGTTCCCTTTTTGAGCTTGCCTCTCCCTTCAATATTTTCCGCAGCTTGTTGGTGGTTATCACGCGTATGGTCGAACTGATATTTCAAATACGGATCGTCGGCATTTTCGGCGTAATAACGTTTCAGATTCTCAAAATTTTCCTCGTAAAGACGGAGACTTTCCTCAAACGCAGGTTCTTCTCCATGCACACCTTTCGGCCAAGCAGCCGCGTTGAAATGATGACAAAACCAACTTGCTTCCGCAAATTTCAAAATGTATTTATGAGCGGGATTCTTCCTGATTTCTTCGATCAAATCCCGGAATTGCTGTTCCCAGTCGGGATTCCATTCTCTTGCCCTATTGTAAGCACCGATTTTTGCTATTAATGCAAACTTGAGATCATCGTCATCATTCCAACCGGGGTAGTCCCTCCAGTCTTTCGGCGGCGGAGGCTCTTCACCCGGTTCGTTTTTTGAAAGGGCAATGATACGGTCGGCGGCTTCAAACGTCGCCTTGTTTTTCTCGGTGCGGTATCGTTCCCACATGTTTTCTCCGCGCATGCGGCCGTTCATTTGTATCCATTTGTCGTTGCCGTACTGCAAAAACGCCCGAAGTTCCTTGACGTCGTCCGTTTTCGGCACAACGGTATGCGCGTCCCAGAGCTTTTGCGTCTCGGCGTCCAGCGTGTCCTGCTCCTGGGCGTCAAGCTTCACCGGAGCGGTTAATAATGCCAACATGGCCAGGAGTGTCATAGAGTGTTTCATGGGAAAACCAAAGGGGGATAAAGTAAAAAAAGTCAGGTTATCACGGATGATGTGTCCCGTTAGGGACAGGATATTGGTAGAAAAGGTTCTCTCCACCATAATCGGCGTCCCGTCAGGGACGTAAAAAAATCTGTCCTATTGCGTCCCTCACGGGACGCGGAATTGTGTTTTTCATCCTTTTTCTACCAACATTTTGTCCCTCACGGGACAGAGAGATTGTCAACGTTTTTTTACACAACTCCTTGCCAATTCCCACATGTCAGTGCGCTACGATTCACTCTCCACGATTTTCTCAACCGTTTCATTGAAAAACTCAATGCACTTCCGGCATTCATCCATGTTATCTTCAAAGTGTAACGAATATTCGACATCGACGTCAAGAGGCCGGACGCCGAGTTGGTACAATTCCCCGAAAAATTCACGGGTTTTGCCGATGCCGGTTCCCCAGAGGACGTCGGTGCCGTTCGGCGAAAACTCGTCAAGGTCATGCACCTGCACGACCATGAGCCGGTCTTTCAAAATCCGTGCCGCTTCCACCGGGTCAACCCCGGAACGCATCCAATAGCCCAGGTCGCCGCAAACACCGATGCGCGGTCCGTATTTTTCGCACTGGGCAAGCACTTTCTCCGGATGCCAATACTCCGGCGAACTTTTTTCGTCGTGATTGTGTAACGCCACATTGACGCCGAACTCGTTGCAAAAACGCTCAATCATCGGCAGGTTTTCCGGTTTCGGTTCCGAAAGAAAAGTCTCAATGCCGATCTTGCCGGCGAACTCGAACACCTTGCGGCATGCGGCTTCATCGCCGGGAATTTCGTGGTAATAATAGGAAACCATGCGTATTCCTTTGGACTTGAGCTTTTCATTGACGGCAGCGATTTCCTCGTCATTAAGCTGTCCGGGATCGAAAAACTTGTCGATGCCGCCCCCGACTTTTTGAAAGCTCAAACCGCCGCAATAGCGCAGGCCGAGTTCCGCCGTCTTGTCGATGGTGTCGAACAGCGAATGCTGGTGGAACGTATATGCCGGCATCGCAAGCCGCCAACCCGCCTTTTCATGTGCGCGAATCGTGTCATTGACAAACGCGGAAGGCAGGGTCGGGGCATCAAGATCGCCCAGCACGAATTGCGCGGCGGCCAAATAAAATTTGAGCATGGCCGGGTCCCAAAAGACTTTCGGACTGTGCGCGATGGTGCTGTAAAAACAACGGCCCTGCCCATAACTTTTTACCCAGGCCAAAGCGTAATCTTCGTCGGCACGTTCCTTGACACCAATGTACGGTTCACGGTTCAGGTTGGTTTTCTCCTTGTCGATGCTCAAAAGCACCCGTTGCTTTTCGCGGGAATACGGGTCACTCACGCGAAAGAATTCGTCCTGATACTCAAAACCGTCTTTCGGAAACCACTGCAAGAGCGGATGATGCGGCTCTTCCACCTTGACGAAGATTTTTTCATCCATTTCGCGGTGATTGGCTCCGCGTCCGCCGATCATTTCGCCGAACTGCGGCCAATCATCGGTTCCCGCCGCAGGACCGCTCCAGTTCAGGAACGCCGCCGTTGTGCCATGCACTCCCATGAGTCCGCCGCCGTGCCGGACGAAATCCGCAACATTCCGGCGCAGTTGCGGGTCGGAAAAGATATTGCCGACGTTGTTGTTAAAAAAAACCGCGTCGTACTGTTTCAAGGAATCCGCTTGAAACACCTGCGGATCGCGCGAAACGACGGCTTCAAAGGCACCGGTCTTTTGCCCCATGAGCGTGAACGCATGGTTCGCGTAGGGAATGGAACCGTGGCCGCCATAATCGGCGTTGATGTCGAAAATCAGCAGCTTTCTCGCTTTTTTGGGTTTGACAACCGCTTCGGTCGGAACGGCGTTTTCCATCAGTGCTTTTTGCTCCGCCGTGATTCTGTCCGGAACAATCCTGATGTCAGGTGATTCCTCTGCGGCACGGACGACTGCGGCAGACGCAATCAAAATCAACGAAACGATTCCGGGGATTCGGTAAAAATATGACATGGTTTTGGTTCCTTATGATGTTGTGTAACACGGAAATCGCGGAAGTCTGTGTTTTCCGTCTTTCCGTGTGTTCTGCGTTAAAAAAACACGAACCGGCACATTGTAAATATTCAATCCCGGGCTCAAGGCAGTGTGGTCACGCCGGGATTGCCGCACAACCTCATTTATACCTCATTTTCGTCAACATATCAACCGCCGTTTAAGAAGTGCAGAGTGGCTAGTGGCTAGTGGCTAGTGGCGAGTGGCGAGTTGGAGAAAAACACTTGCATCACGGCGGGAAATGGATTATTATGGAACGACTAAGGTATGAGTACAAGTTTTGTCGTTTTGACAGGAGCACTTGAGAAAAAAATGCCAACCTTTTCTTCCATCTGTACATACATCGCTGGTGCTATTCTATTCATTGGGGGTGTCATTGCTATGATTAACCATAGCATGAGTATCCTTGAACGTTCTCGACGGCCTCCAAGGGACCCCAGGCGTGATGAAGACACAACAACTTCCCTTGATCAAAAACCCACATTGATTCACCCGGATTCCCCGTCTCACAATTACAAGGTGGGGTTAAATTACCTGGAGCAACTGGATTACCCGAAAGCTCTGAAGTGCTTTAAGAAGGCATTGAAGGAGCAGATTCAAGTTCATGGCCCCGTGCATGTTGACACAGCCAAAATCTGCAACAGCCTTGCATCCGTTTATGATGATATGGCTCAGTATGACAAGGCGATTGAGTTTTACAATCGCGCCATCGCTGCATCGGATGACGACTTGGATAAAAACAGTACAGATTATGCCGCTTTTTGCAATAACCTTGCGATTGTTTATGCGAAGCAAGGCGAGTACACGAAGGCTCTGGAGTGGTTCCAGAAGGCTTTGGCAATCGACGAGAAAGTATCTGGCAAGGAACACCCGGACACCGCTCAGGCGTACAACAACATCGCAATAGTTCACGCGAAGCAAAGCAACTATGAGCAGGCTTTGGAGTGGTTTCAGAAGGCTTTGGCAATCAAAGAAAAGGTGTTTGGCAAGGAACACCCGTCCATCGCTGGAACGTACAACAACATCGCGACAGTTTACTATAGTCAGAGCGACTATGACAAGGCTTTGGAGTGGTATCAGAAGGCTTTGCCTGTCTTTGAGAAAGTATGTGGCAAGGAACACCCGGACACCGCTGCGACGTACATTGGCATCGGGTTAGTTTATGAAGAACAAGGTAAATATGTCGAGGCTCTGGAGTGGCATGAAAAGGCTTTGGCCATCCGTGAAAAGGTGCTTGGCAAGGAACACCCGGACATCGCTGCGACGTACAACAACATCGCGAATGTTTACGATGATCAAGGCGAGTATGACAAGGCACTGGAGTGGCATCAGAAGGCTTTGGCAATCCGTGAAAAGGTGCTTGGCAAAGAACACCCGGACACCGCTGGGACGTACAACAACATCGCGGTTGCTTACGACAATCAAGGCGACTATGACAAGGCACTGGAGTGGTATCAGAAGGCTTTGGCCATCAAAGAAAAGGTTTTTGGCCAAGAACACCCGGACACCGCTAGAACGTACAACAACATTGGGACAGCTTACTACAGTCAGAGCAAGTATGACGAGGCTCTGGAGTGGCATCAGAAGGCTTTGGCCGTCCGTGAAAAGGTGCTTGGCAAAGAACACCCGTCCACCGCTGGGACGTACAACAACATCGGGACAGCTTACTACAGTCAGAGCAAGTATGACAAGGCTCTGGAGTGGTATCAGAAGGCTTTGGCAATCCGTGAAAAGGTGCTTGGCAAAGAACACCCGGACACTGCTGCGACGTACAACAGCATCGGGATAGTTTATAAAGAACAAGGCGAGTACACGAAGGCTTTGGAGTGGTATCAGAAGGCTTTGGCCATCCGTGAAAAGGTGTTTGGCAAAGAACACCCGGACACCGCTGCGACGTACAACAGCATCGCGGTAGTTTACAGGAACCAGGGTAAGTATGATGAGGCACTGGAGTGGTATCAGAAGGCTTTGGCCATCCGTGAAAGGGTGCTTGGCAAAGAACACCCGGACACCGCTGCGACGTACAACAACATCGCAATAGTTCACGCGAAGCAAAGCAACTATGAGCAGGCTTTGGAGTGGTTTCAGAAGGCTTTGCCTGTCTTTGAGAAAGTACATGGCACGGAACACCCGTCCACCGCGATGACGTACAACAACATCGCAAACGTTTACAAGGAACAAGGCGAGTATGACAAGGCTTTGGGGTGGTTTCTGAAGGCTTTGGCCGTCTTTAAGAAGGTGTTTGGCGACGATCATCCCAATACCAGGACGGTGCGAAACAACATGGCTATTCTTCGCGAGCATATGGACGACGCGGGCGGGACTCCGTAGAGCGCAGAGAGCAGAGAGCAGAACGCAGAGAGCAGAGCGCAGAGAGCAGAACGCAGAACGCAGAGTGAGGGGGGAAGTGGCCAGTGGCAGGAGTTAGGAGCGGAATACTCTGCACTCTGCACTTTGCACTCTGCATTCTGCATTCTGCACTCTGCACTCTGCACTGGCCACTCACTTGCCACAATTTCTGACTTGAGTACAAGATTCCATTCCGGCGCATCCATCGATGATTGCCGAATGCTCAAGTTTGATCACTTTTGAATCATCGAATGATTCCCGAATGCTCAAGTT
>Ga0099364_10010531_pt1 | contig 12709 bp, 15 predicted proteins | sample TergutTh196P3_FD_73070 | JGI IMG/M metagenome (GOLD analysis project Ga0099364, IMG submission 73070) | Microcerotermes parvus P3 segment gut microbial communities from Pointe-Noire, Republic of the Congo - Th196 P3 | ecosystem: Host-associated > Arthropoda: Insects > Digestive system > Gut ... | reverse complement strand
AGTAGGGGTAAATTTAATAGTTCAATAGTTTAATAGTTTCTTAACTCCTTTAACTCCTTATCTCCTTTAACTCCTGTTTAAATTCTTAATTCTTAATTATCCTTTCGGTGGCTCCCAGATTTTGAGTAATATAGTTTTTGCAAAGGGTACAAACAGTTTCGTAAAACTCTTGCTGTGCTTCAAATTGGTTAATAATTTTCAACATTTCATCCGAAGTAGAAATAGAAAAGGCGGCTCCGAGTTTTACCATTTCAACGGCTTCGTTAAATTTTTGATAATGAGGTCCAAAAAAAACAGGTTTTTCATAAACTGCGGCTTCTAAAATATTATGTAAACCGGTTTTGAATGCACCGCCAATGTATGAAATATCAGCATATTGATAGATTTTTTTCAATATTCCAATCGTATCAATAATGAAAACATCATAATTGGAAATATCTTTTTCTTCTATTTCAGAATAACAAATCACAGAAAAATGAGAAAAAAGATTTTTTATTTTTATAATATGATTTTTTTCAACTAAATGGGGTGCAATGACCAATTTATATGTACTATGAATATTTTTAAAAAGATTAAATAACAGTTTTTCATCGGGTGCCCAAGTGCTTCCGGCAACTAACAGTTTTTTTTCATTTTTAAAAGAAACCATAAAATCCAACTCATTTTGTTGTTGCGCAATGGCATACACTCTGTCGAAACGTGTATCTCCTGCAACTAAAACATTCGAAATTCCGTGTTGTAGTAAAAGATTTTTCGATGTTTCGTTTTGAACAAAAAAACAGGAACATTTTTTCAGATGATTCAAAAACCACTTTCCGTAATTTTGAAAGAAATATTGATTTTTTCTAAATATTGCCGAAACATAATAAAATGGAATATTATTTTCAGCCAATTGGTTCATATAATGATACCAAAATTCATATTTAATAAAAAAAACTTTTTTCGGATTAACAATTTGAATAAATTTTTTTGCATTTCTTGGGGTATCGGCGGGCAAATAAGTAATCAAATCTGCCACAGGGTCATTTTTTCTATTTTCAAAACCTGAAGGTGAAAAAAATGTTACTAAAATAGAGATGTTTGAATCTGTTTGTTTTATTTTTTCCATAAGTGGTTTTCCCTGTTCAAACTCTCCGAGCGATGCACAGTGAAACCAAATTATCTCTTTTCCGACACAATTTTTTTCAAGAAAACTAAAAACTGTTTTTCTACCCTTGCACCAAAGTTTTGCTTTTTTAGAAAAAGGAGAAACTATATAAATAAAAAAGGTAAAACATTGAATAAAAAGCGAGTACAAAAACCGCATCATATTTAATAATAGTAATAGGTCGTTACTTTATTTTTTTCATAAAAGGGTAAAATCCATCCGAATTTAATCCCAAATAATCCGCTAAATTTTCTGGGTAACTGGTCGGTAGGTCCTTTCAAATCGCCAACAAAAATGTATCCTCTGTCGGGTTTAGAAAAAATTTCCCACAATTCAACTCCAATATAAAAACTGAGCGTTCTTCTTTTTTGCATAAACATATATCCGAAAAACTGATTGAGCGAAATTCCTTGCGAGCGTTGGTCGTAGCCTAATCTATAATCCACATTTTTATCGTGAAACAGTTGTGGAAAATAATCGTTAGGGTCAACAAAATGGATTTTATGCCCAAAGTAGCCGGCACCAAATTTAAGCCAAAGTCCGGAGTTTTTCCAACGGTTTAACGGAAACACTTTTCCAACGGTTGCACCAAGATACCAGTACCTTCCTTCATATTTTAAATTCAGTGAGTTAAATCCTTCCCCGTTAAAAACAATCATAATACTATCTTGAAATATAGTAGCAATATCTCCAATTATATCTTTTGCAGGTTTTTTTATTTTGCTGCCAAACATATAGTTAAATGCAACATCAATCGTCCAGTTGGTTTGTGTTTTAATAGTAATATCTACACCGGCACACATATCAAATCTAAAAGTGGATGCCAAATATCCTTGTCCAAAAGGAAATTGAACAGAAAAATTGGGACTTCCCCAAATCATAAATGTGGCAGAGTCTATTGCGGTGGGGTCTTTTTTATAAAACTCCTGTGCAAAAAGAGAGGTTACACTAAAAAAAATTAAAAGAGAAAAAAAAGTTTTTTGTATCATATTATAATAATTTCTTCATTTCAAAATATTTATCTAAAAACTGAAAAATTTTATCCGAAATATTTTGATAATAAAAAGTGATTTGTGAAATATCATCAAAAAATTGTTGGGTTACATTGGCAAGATGATACGCTATATCTTCTTTTGCTTGAATGTTGAAAAAACCTGTATAAACAATGTTTTTATCTTTCAAAACCAACAGGTTAAGTCCATCTTCATACACATTAAAACAGATACCGTTTTTTTCAGAAACATATTGTTCTTGAAAATTGTGATATAAAACAGTTATGGTATGAATGGTATCTTCCTCTTTGGGTTTAGGATAGAGTAAAAAAAAACTATTCAAAACATCTTTTCCAATATACTCGTATTGGTTTTTTGCAAACAAAATATATCCATACTCCTTCATTTTTTCTTCTTTAAATAATTCTTTTGGAATTAAAAAAGATGGAGTATTTTGGATAAGAGCAGGCATAATTGAAAAAAATTATTCCCAACTACCTGAGTTACTTGCATCAACAAGTGAACCTAACCAGATGGGGTTGTAAAGAATTTTGTATTGGGTTTCTTCCGCTAATCCACCGTAGAAAATTTTGTTAAAGAGTTTATTAAACAAGCCTGCATTTTCGGGAGATATGGTTCTATCCAAATTAATTAAGATATCGTCCAAATCAACGTCAATTCTGTAAACGGGAATTTCATGTTTGCTGGCACCGCTAGTTAATGTACCTAATTGAATTTCAAATTTTTTCCCATCTGAATATGGAATAAATTCAAAATTCTTTAAATTTTCGGATGTCATTTTCGGGTCGGTTTCAAAGATTTTATCTTTTGCAGGAATTTTTTCCGTCACACTTTTGATTAATCCTGCTTTGAAAGCGGCTTCTTCGCTCATATCTTCGGGAATCTCTCCGGTAATTTTAACAACTTGTACCGTTCCGTTGTTAACAAAGTCAACCAACGAATCAATATCGCCGGCAAACTTCTTAAATTCATTACGATACACCGATTGAACGGTACGAATAGTGGTCAAGCGGGTTCTTAATTCTTCCGAACGTTGATTGTAAACCGATTTGTACTTCTCCGGTCGTAAAACACTACGGGTGGCAAGAATGGCAAGGAATAGTGCAACAATAACTAAAAAAATGTTGAATAATGTTTTAACTTTCATAATATTAAAATTTGAATTTGATTACTTAACGGGTGCTTTTTTGAGCGAGCAAAAATAGAAAAAAACTTGTATGGTGTAATCTATTTTTTTTCTGTTTTCTTGTATAAAAATTTATTTTCGCAATCTTTTATGTAAAACCAATATTTTTTAAAAATGTTCTTTCAAAAAACCTCTTTTTTATTACTTCTAATATTTCTATTTTTTGTAATTCAAACCACAGTAGCACAAGAAGATAAAAATCAAATAAACCAACTGAATTTCAGCCAAAGCGACACGCTCTCTTTTGATGAATATCTGCCTCAAGATGAAGAGGATCTTGAAGAGATTGACGAAAATGCCGGAGCAGACCAATCGATGATGTATATCTATTTTAATTGGATGTCCGGATATGGACTTTACTCAAATTTCGATATTTTGAAGGTTCACTATGTTCACGATCGTAGTATCAATCCCGATACGATTGTTTTGGGTAATTATGTGCATCCCACCACCTACAAGCCTGTTTTAGGAAAAGGAATGTATGGGGTTAAACGGCGTGGGGGCAGGCGGCATTGGGGCATTGATATTTCTTACCCCGAAAACACGCCCGTGGTGGCAGCCTTTGATGGAATTGTGCGTGTATCCACCTACAACAACGGCGGGTACGGAAATATCGTCATCATTCGGCATAATAATGGCTTGGAAACATACTACGCGCATTTTCATCGGCGTTTAGTAAACCCCGGACAAGTTGTGAAAGCGGGCGACACCATTGGTTTAGGAGGAAACACGGGCAGGTCAAGAGGTAACCATCTGCACTTTGAAACCCGATATTTAGGGCAACATTTTGACCCCGCAAGAATCATCGATTTCCAAAACCTAAAACTCTCTTGCGATACCTTATATATTGGCGGAAAAGTTATTAAAACCAACAACGACAAGCCCACTGCTACGATTACCCCTGATGGACAACCCATTGACCCTTCTCCCCAATACATTACGGTACGCAGAGGGGATACTTTGGGTGCCATCGCAAAAAAGTACCGCACCACCGTTTCAACTTTAATGAAACTCAATAAAATGAAAAGCGACTTTTTGAGAGAGGGGCAGCGGTTGCGAGTAAAATAAAAAAGCCCGCTTAAAAACGGGCTTATCATAAAGTAATCAAAATATTACCTTCCACCTTTTACTTTATTTTCAGGCTTTTTGGGTTCTTCTTTTACAGGTTCTTCTGCTTTTGGTTCTTCCTTTACAGGTTCTTCCACTTTGGGTTGCTCAACAACAGGCTCTTCCACTTTGGGAGTAGCCGGTTTTGCAGCCGGTTTTACAGCCGGAGTTACGGGAGCGGGTTCATCTATAACCACTTCGTCCACTACTTCTGTAGCGTCATCTTCAATAACATCAGCCGGAGCGGCTGCTCTGGGTGCACAGGCAACAAATAATGCCGACACTGCGAAAATTAAAAATAGTTTTTTCATTTTTTAATATTTAAAAGAGTAATTAACTGTTAATTAAAATTATTTTGCTACTTTGTAAATTAAATAAAATGTTCCTTTATAGGGATGGTTTTCACCACGAAACATTCTAGCTTTGGCAATAGGATAATCTTCTAAAATTGGAACTTCTAATCTCAAAGTTTCTTTATCCAATTCTTTGATAATACCTCTAAGTTTGTAATATTCACTATTTTCATCATCATAGTAAGCGGTCATATAAAATTGTACCCAAGTTTCATTTTCTTGGAATTCCCATCTGCCCATATTTTCTTCTTTTCCTGTTCCATCCCATTCACATTTTTCTTTTCCGTAGGACAACATGAAACTCTTGTCTTCATTAAAATAGAAGATGTCGTCCTTTTCGCAAGGAAGATAGAATCCACCATTTAAAAGGTCGGTATCACACCACTCATCATTGTTCAACTGATAGTCAGGCGAACAAGTTGCTTGGGAAATTATCCATCCTTTGCTTTGGGTAATTAATTCTGTTTTTGTTGGTTCTTCTGGCTTACAACTGGAAGCCAAAAACGTGAGGGCTGCGAAAATCGCAAGCATGGTTAAAAATGTTTTTTTCATAATTAAAAAATTTTGGTTAATACTTAATGTTTTTTGGTTAATATTAAAATTCTTTTTATTCATTTAAGGGCGCAAAAATAATAATAAAACAATATGAGTGTTCAAATAAATGTTAATAAAACTTAATTTATGGTAGCAGGTTCACAAATTGTTTATATTCATTAAAACAATAATCACCTTGTCTTCCTCCTAATTTTTCCCATTCGGCGTTCACTCTTTCAATTCTTTTTTCATCGCTGGGGTGTGTGCTCAAAAACACCGGCGTTTTGGAATGTGAATCCATTTTTGCAAAAAAATCCGCTACTCCGCGTGCATCCCAGTTGGTAACATAAGTGTAATTCACCGCCATTTTATCCGCTTCATTTTCATCTTTTCTTGAAAACGCCAAGTCGGTTAATCCCGATGCTAAATCGGCGGCAATAGAAACCCATTGGTTGTTGTTATTTCCCAGCAACATAGAGAGCAAGAGGTCTTTTCCGTAAGCCTTTGAAAGTTGCGAAGTAGAATGTCGGCAGTCAACGTGCGCCATTTCGTGCGCCAAAACACCCACAAACTCCGCTTCATTATCCAAAGTTTTTATCAATCCGGTATAAAAATAAAGATAACCGCCCGGCACTGCAAACGCATTGATGATATCATCGTGAATAATTCTCACTTTCCAGTCAAAATCACTCTTATGTTTCAATTTTCCTGTACTCAACAACGTATTCATATAATTGTTAAGCATTTTGTAGGCTTCGGGATATTGATTTTCGTTGAGGACAATAAAATCCGGACTTGCCAAAATCTCTTGGTCAAATTGTGCTCCAAAATCTTTATCATCTTGAAGTGTGAAAAAGTTGATTTTTCCGTCGCACGCTGTGCCAAACATTATCGTAATGAGCACAATAAATAGTTTAAAGTAATTTCGTTTCATAATCTTTTTGAAATTTGGGGTAATATTTCCGATTTCCATAACGTAAAACTGCCCTCTTCTATTTTTTGTCTCGCAGTTTTTACTAATTCTAAAAAGAAAAACAGATTGTGAATGCTGCCAATCATTGGTCCAAGCATCTCTTCCGATACATATAAATGACGCAAGTAGGCTCTTGTATATTCTTTATCTGCAAATAATTCGCTATTAAGATTGATGGGTGTAAAATCGAATTTCCATTTTTCGTTTCTCATATTTAAAATACCATCCCAAGTAAAAATCATTCCGTTTCTGCCGTTTCGGGTAGGCATCACGCAATCAAACATATCAATGCCTAAGGCTATACATTCTAAAATATTTGCAGGGGTTCCAACGCCCATTAAATAGCGTGGTTTCTCTTTGGGCAAAATTCGGCAGCAAATGTCGGTCATTTCGTACATCAAATCGGTGGGTTCTCCAACGGAAACGCCGCCGATAGCATTTCCCTCACGGTTTTGCGCTGCAATAAACTCGGCAGATTGAACGCGCAAATCTTTATACACACTGCCCTGCACAATGGGAAACAAAGTTTGTGGGTACCCGTACAGAGGCTCGGTGTTATCAAAATGCACGCAACATCTTTCCAACCAATGATGGGTAATTTTCATAGAGTTTTTTGCATACTCATACTCACAAGGATAGGGCGGGCACTCATCAAAAGCCATAATGATGTCGGCACCGATAATTCGTTGCGTATCCATTACATTTTCAGGACTAAACAGATGGCGCGAGCCATCAATGTGCGACTGAAACCACACCCCCTCTTCGGGTTTTATTTTTCTTTTATGACTTAAAGAAAACACTTGATACCCACCGCTATCGGTTAAAATCGGCAAATTCCAGCCATTAAATTTGTGCAGTCCGCCTGCCTGTTTTAATACTTCCAATCCGGGTCGTAAATAAAGATGGTAGGTGTTTCCGAGAATGATTTGCGCTTTCACATCGTCTTTCACATTTTTGATATGGAGGCCTTTCACGGAACCGGCAGTTCCCACCGGCATAAAAATGGGGGTTTCAATGTTGCCGTGTGCGGTTTCAATCACACCCGCACGGGCAGCAGATTTTGGGTCGAAATTATGTATGGTAAAGTTCATAAAATGTGGTGTAACCTTTACATTCATTTTGAATTACTCGTCATTTTCATCTTCATAATTAAATTCAACCTTGCTTTGCAAGATAATTTCATCAAGTATTTTGTTTAAATAACCTTGCTTTACAGTTTCTTTGAAACGAAAAACGAGTGTCGAAATATTGATAACTTCCTCAACACAAGACATATATTTTTCTACAATTGCCGTAATTGAGTAAGTTTTAGATGCATTCTCTTTTATCTTTTGCAAAATTTCTTCAGTAGGCTCAACAGACTTGATTACGAACGATATAGGGAATTTTTGAATTTTGTCAATGTCAAGAAAATATTTTTTAAAGTCCAATGTTTCCGTTACTTGGAAAAATCTTCCCAAAGGTTTCATTACAAAGTCAATACCACCGTCATTGGCATTTGTTCTGCCTGTTTTGTATAACTGTAAATTTTCTTTATTTAGTTTGTCAATTTCAAAACCCCAGTAAATTTGTTGGTCGTGATAATAATATTTCAAAATAGAATAACTTACAATTTCGAATAGTCGAGCGTCCACATTGGGGGCAAGCAAATTCAAAATAAAATCTTCGACTTTTTCGGGTGTTTCAGTTCCTATTTTTTGTAATTCTTCGCATGATTTTACAAACCTCAAAAACGCATCTTGTTTTGTTTGAATGTATTCGTCAATGACTTCAATAATCGTTGTTGCAAGATTGTATGATTTTTTGCCAAATGTTATTTTCAAAAGATTTTCGTTTATCCAATATCGGTTAGTTTCAAGGTTGCGAAGAATTGGAATGTATTCAGAATTAGGAAAATACTTTTGAAACTCAGAGTTCATTCGATTATTCAAAGCGTGATTTTGCAGTTTACTACCGAAAGGCAGTTCTCGTTGCCGAGCAAATAGATTGCTGAATAATGCGCCTTCATAGACCGAATAATCGCCTTTTTTGTTATAATTTTTTGCAATGTAATCTTCAATAATCACATAAATTGCATACAAATTGGCAAAACTTCCTCTTGCTTTTGAACCACGATTGGCAGAACGTGTTTTCTCGTTCAAATACTGGACAAGTAAACTTTTTTCATAAATTACTTCTGCATTTTTGCCGAAATGTTTTTTCAAAGTTGCTTTGATATTATTTGTAAATATATGTTCCATAGTGTTTTATCCAAATAAACTTAAAACTTGGTTATCAACTTGCCGGTTTTTAATTTCAAAAGTTCGGGCTTCTTTTTGTAGTTTTTCGCCGTTGTATTCATCGGCTAATCGTAATCTTCTCAAACCTATTTTCACATAGTCTTCCTGCAATTCTATTCCGATTGATTTTCTATTTAATTGTTTGGCTACGAAACTTGTAGTGAAAGTTCCTGAAAAAGGATCTAATATAGTATCGCCCACATTAGAACTTGCTCTAATTATTCTTTCCAGCAATGCAACAGGTTTTTGTGTCGGGTGGTTTTCGTACTCGTCCATTCTGTATCGAACACGAGCAAATTCCCAAACATTTCCGGGTACTTTTTCTGAATTATACATTTGAGGAGGGTTTTTACGATAATCTATCAATTTTCTTTTTGCGCCTGTTTTTGCCTCTACTAAAATTTCATCAGCGTTAAAAGTATAATTTTCAGGATTTTTCACACAGAATAAAATCGGTTCATACATAGACCCATAATATCTTTTTGCTTGAACGCCTGAACTATCGTAATGCCAAACCAAACGCGAAAGAATTGTCATTTTTTTTCGAATAAAAATATCAAAAAATGGCATAAATTGTGTAGAAGTCATAATGTACATACTTCCATTGGTTTTTAATTTTCTGACACACAAGTCTATCCATCTGTAACACCAATTCAAATAATCCTCGTCTGTCGTCCACTTGTCTTTATGTCCGTTGAAATTTTTGCCGATATTGTAAGGTGGGTCAACGAAAATTAAATCAATAGAATTGTCGCAAACTTCATTGGATAATGCTTCCAATGAGTCGCCTTGTATTATTCTATGTTCTTTATATTCAAATATTTCCATTTGATTTACACATTACCCTTTCTAACCTACAAAAGTACACTTTTCTCCGATTAAAATTTAATAAAGGATTTACCGTAGATCGTAACGTAACATTTTTACTCCTCCCTTACAGAACGTATAATTTTCAACTTCTCATGCTCATTTTTTCTATTCTGTTGTGCAATCGCGATACTCACGTTGAGGTCGAAACCGATGAGAATTGCCATACAACTCCAATAAAGCCACAACATAATGAGGAGGAGCGCACCGATAGAGCCATACACCAAGTTGTAAGAGGAAAAATGAGAGAAATAGTAATTTAAAACAGAAAGCAATATGACTAATAATATAGTAGAAAAAATAGCACCTGTGGAGAAAAATTTTATATATTTTTTGTTGTAAGGCGCAAAATAAAACAACGCCGCTAAAAAAAGGTAAAGCAATATAAACAACATCAACCATTTGATAAAAGCAATGGTATAAGTATATAAAACTTGCGAGCCGAAGAGGGTAACGGTTAAGTAATTAACCAAAACAGAGGCACCGATAAAAATAGCGCAAGTGGCAATAATTACAGCAATAAAAACGATAACCATAGTAAAACTGATGGGAAACTGTTTGATGGGTTTGCGTTGTTCAATATCGAAATAACTTAAATTTAAGGTAGTTATAATTGAGTTTACGCTTAAAAAAGTGAGATAAATACCCAAGCTGAGAGATAGATATAAAATGGCTCCGCTTTGATGTTGAATGAGATGCGTTACAATTTTGGAAATTGAGGGCCACAGATATTCGGGAACCACTTCTTGAATAAAATCTAAAAGGTTGGTTTGCAGTTGCGGACCAATGAAGGATAACAGCGCAATTAAAGCCATAAACAACGGAATGAGTGCAGTGAAAATATAGTAGGTCATAGCGGCTGCACGCTGAAAAAAAGGTCCTTGCACCAACGATTGAATAAAGAATTTCATCACATCCCAAAAAGGAATTTTTTGAAATCCGGGGAGCACCAACCGTTTCAAAAACATCACATTTTTGTGAATGATAAGGCGATACAAATAAATGATGTATCTCTTTATATATTTGAAATTGGGTTCTATTTTTGGCATTATAGGGTTGTAAATTTTAAACTCAAATCTAAACTTTTAATATGATGGGTGAGTGCTCCGATGGAGATAAAGTCCACGCCGGTTTGGGCGTATTCTTTGATGTTTTGTAAAGTAATTCCGCCGGAAGCCTCCGTTTCAAATTTTCCATCTATAATTTTCAATGCTTCTTCTATTTGTTTAGGAGTAAAATTATCCAACATAATTCTGTCTATCTTTCCGTGTTTTACTACTCGTTTCACTTCTTCAAGGGTGCGTGTTTCAATTTCTATTTTAAGTTGTAAGCCGTTTTTTTGCAAATAAATGTGTGTGGAATCAATGGCATTTTCAATCCCACCTGCAAAATCTATATGATTGTCTTTCAACATAATCATATCGTATAAACCGAAACGATGGTTTTCTGAGCCGCCAATTTTTACGGCGTATTTTTCAAGTTCTCTAAGGTTTGGGGTTGTTTTTCTGGTATCTAATATTTTCGTGTGGGTATCTTTCACTGCCTCTGCATATTGTTTAGAAACGGTAGCAATTCCGCTCATACGTTGCAAAAAATTGAGCAACGTTCTTTCTGCGGTGAGCATACTTCTTGCACTGCCTTCAATTTCAAACACTACATCGCCTACTTGTATGGCATCGCCATCTTTCATAAAACAATTCATTGAAATAGAAGGGTCTATTTGTTGCAACACCTCTTTGGCTACTTCAATGCCGGCGATAATACCGTTTTCTTTGACCAGCAGTTTCATTTTTCCTTTGGCATTTTCCGGAATTGATGCTAACGAGGAGTGGTCGCCACTGCCAATATCTTCCGAAAGAGCATTTTTAATTAGATTTTTAGACATAAGATTTTTAGACACAAGACTTTTAGACACAAGACTTTTAGATATTAGACTTTTAGATATTAGATTTTTAGATATTAGATTTTTAGACACAAGACTTTTAGATTTTTATATATTAGATTTTATTTTAATTCTTAATTCTTAACTCTTAATTCTCAATTCTTAATTCTCAATTTTCAATTTTCAACTTTCAATTTTCAATTTTCAATTCTCACTTCTTACCATATCTGCCACTACCACATTACTTTGATTAAGTTTTCTGTCCACAATAAAAAACCTCAATTGAATGGTGTCACTATAAGGTGAAGAATCATCATAGTAAGGTGCAATTATTCTGTAAATTTCACCATGAATTGATTCTTCGGGCAGGTCTGATAGTCGGGGTAAACGTCCGTTAAAATGAAAGGGCTCTGTATTACCATTCGCAGTTTCTATGGAGTCAATTTTCACATAAACGCCATTTTGTTTTTCATAATAATCGCAAAAAAAATTGAAATAATAAAAAGATGTTGAATCAAAAATAGGGGTAGGGTCTGTTAAATCAAAACCAATATCTCCTTCTCCGTCTTGGAAATAAAAAACAAGCATTGCAGCGTCAGTCACTTGTTCATCTTGATATTTTTCAAAACTAATGAGTTTTATTTCAGGAATATCAGAGAAGATAACCGGTTTTCTGCACGAGATAAATAAAACGATGATGAATAAGAGTAGGGTAATTTTTTTCATACGGCAAAAGTTGCGACAAAAATAATATAATTTTTTTATTTTTCAGCAACATTTTTTCTTGAAAAGTTTTTGCTATGGAAAATATATTATTTTTGCAGTTACAATTTAATAATGATATTATGGCAACAGTAACAATAAATTATGACAGTAAAAATGTTCTTGTAAAGAGTATTCTTCGTTCTGCTATTTTGGCTGGTGCAACACAAGTAGCAACAAAAAAAATGTCTCCGCTGGATATGGCATTGGAAGATGTTCGTTCCGGAAACGTAACAACTATTTTCACTCCAAATTATGACAGAGAAGAAAGATAATACGAAAATTACAGTTAAATCTTTTTTTGAAAAGCTAAAATCTTTGGAGAGTAATCAAAATATTGTTTTTGAATTGCAAATTACCAATCAATTCAAAAAAAGCATCGCATTGTCTTATGCAAGAAACCTCGACCTTAATTTGTTGTTAGAAATTATTATATTGTTGGTGCAGGATAAACCTCTACCGAAAAAGAATTATGCACATCAATTAAAAGGACAGTATGTTGGAGTTTGGGAATGTCATATAAAACCTGATTGGTTGCTTTTGTGGCAAGAGGAGAGAAAGAAACTGATTCTTCTTTTACTTAATACTGCAACACATTCAGATTTC
>Ga0099364_10010530_pt1 | contig 12711 bp, 10 predicted proteins | sample TergutTh196P3_FD_73070 | JGI IMG/M metagenome (GOLD analysis project Ga0099364, IMG submission 73070) | Microcerotermes parvus P3 segment gut microbial communities from Pointe-Noire, Republic of the Congo - Th196 P3 | ecosystem: Host-associated > Arthropoda: Insects > Digestive system > Gut ... | reverse complement strand
TGATGGAAATCCCCTGCGGCAAAGATCGTGCAAAAATAAGGCTGTTTCATGTGAAAAGACAGCCTGCGGGCATCGGTACTGCACGACGAAAAACGGATCGGGAATAATATCAACGCTGACATACAGCCCGCGTGCGGCGCGGTCAATCAAGCCATGCTCTGCCAATCGTTTCAATGTTGAAGCGCTGACACCGTTTTTTCCCGCCGTCTTCGCTGTCAAGTAACCATTATTATTTTTGAGTAATGAAAAAACCATATCTTGTTGTTTCAAAATGAAATCAAAATCCTCCTGCAATTATCGTTCGTTATTATTATGTTTCATACGAACAAAAATAACAATATGAAAACGTAAAATTAAAAATACCGACATTAGCGGCTCTTCACGAGTAAGCGTTGCGCGCATATCCTCCATATCATTTCTTAGCAGCTTTGCGAGTTAACATACCGCAATATTTTATTTCTATCTTTACACCTGAAATTGATGCGAGGCTGGGCAAAGTACCGGATACGGTGATTGCGCAGGAGCTTGGATGCTCCGTTAATCTTGTTCGTTTACGCCGGTATAAATTTGGTATACCTCGGAGCAGTAAAAAATGGCCTACATAGACAGCCCGTAACGAATTTTTTACCCGCCGACATACTTTCATTGCCCCGTAGAGTTGAAATGAAATGTGTCCTTGACAGGTTTTAAAATGTATGGGAATTTTTCGTAAATCATTGTGAGGGGGCCTCTTTTTTGTGTTGATAGATAGTGTTGCCAAACGTTAATTTGCAGCTTTCTTTCCAAACAAATATAGTAACGAAAAATATTTTTAGTTTCTGAATTTATCATAATAAACGCGAAATAACACAAAATCAAAGGATATAGCGGTTTTGTGTCATTTTTTCAGGAACAATCGCTTTACCGGTTAAACATTAGGGAACCTCTAAAAATCCCTGAACGCTAAAAACACTTTTTGAATTGCATTTTTTTACGCGCAATTCAAACATTTGTACTCATTTTCTCCTCGGTATTACCATTTATTTAGCCTCTTTCAGGCTCCTTTTAACCCATTTCTTCGTAAAAAGGGACTATAAACCCTTGCCCTCAATTAAATAGCAGTATCGCGTTATATTGTACGTCAGATTACGAAGACCTATTTTTGCCTTAGCTCGAACTATGCCTATTCCACGCAGTATTCGATCATGGGCCTTTTGATACATCGCTCCGAATATATGTTCTACTCGGCAACGCGTCTTCGACCGTTCTTGATTCTCTTTTTTCTCTTCTTCACTTAACTCTTTGGTACGGACTCCCTTACTGCATATTTTTGACTCCAATCCATTAGCTGATAAAAACTGCCTTATCTGCTCCGAATAATATGCGCTGTCTGCGTAAACCTCGTTCGCTTGCCCTGTAGTATCCGCATTTTCTGCTTTTACCTGTCCTTCTTCTGGTATTGATACTATTTCCTCAAACACTTGACTATCATGTGTATTCGCTGCCGTAACTTCATAATCTCGGATTATTTTGTGCTCTGCATCTGCATTAATATGGTCTTTGTAACCATAAAAACTTTTCTTACCTTTTTGCGTCCAACGAGCATCCTGATCCTTCTGCGATGCTTTTGCGTCTGACCAACCCTCCGGCGTCTGACCCTTTTTTATCTGCTCCGTTTCTTCTCCTTTGTTATGCTGTATGGGCACTTGGATTATCGTTGCGTCTATGAGCTGCCCTCCGGCTGCTTTAAATCCTTTTTCGCTCAAGTATTCTTCAAATTTATCAAACAAAGGCCTTATTAATTCCGCTTCCATCAACTGTTCTCGATATTTCCATATCGTTTTGGCGTCGGGTACTTTATCGGTTGTCGAAAGGCCTAAAAAACGCATGAAAGACAGACGATCACGAATCATATATTCCATAACATCGTCCGCTAAATTGTACAAAGCTTGCAATATTAGGATTTTAAACATCATAACCACGTCAAATCCCTTGCGTCCGACAGCCTCGTTATGACGAATATCTTGCAACTGCGGGCGAAACAATTCCCATTCGATAATCTCATTCAATTTCAGCAAGGGGTCTGTGCATTTATCCAAGCGGGCATACGCCGTAAATAAGTCGAAAAAACTTGGTTGAAACATTTTATACCACCCTCTAAATTTGATAAGCCTTTGTTAATACCTGTATTATACCTCTTAATTTGAACTTTGGATATTATCAATTTTTAGAGGGACCCATTAGACTGCATTTTATTTTTTGCATCAATTAACTTTGTAATAACAACGATTTTAGTAAACAAGGCATCCCATGTGTCCAATATTTAGTTGAGGGAGCAAAAGATGAATCTATAAAATATACTGGATAATGGGCTGGCAAGTCGGAAAGGCTCAAGGTTGCCCCGCAAGTGATTTTCCGATAGAAAAAGCCTTACCGATTTCCTCTCCGACAGTATAGTAATTTCTACTGTCCGGCGCGAACATGAGCGGCATGATTTGCTCAATCATCGGCTTCTGGTCGTTCCCAAGCAAAGCCTCATCAGCTTTTATATTCACGATCTCGCCGACAAATTGAGTATGCAGGCCCAAGTCAGCGATATGGACTATTTTGCATTCCAGATTCAAAGGAAACTCGTCAATATAGGGCGCGTCGATAAAATCACTTTTGACTGGCGTTAGGCCGGCGACTGCGAACTTGTTCTCGTCTCTGCCTGACGCAATGCCGAAATAATCGGCCTCCCTGGCATGTTCCTTACCGGGAATATTTACCGTGTAAACTCTCCTTTCCATGAGGCTGTTATAGGAATACGTCGCTTTGCGCAATGAAATCGTAACGCAAGGCGGGGTTGAGCAGCAAATCCCTCCCCATGCGGCGGTCATTGCGTTTGGGTTCCATTTGCTGTCATACGTTGCCACAACCAGAACCGGCGTCGGAAATAAAAGCGTTTTTGCGCCAATATCTTTTTTCATCATCTGCACCATCCTTAATCAACATGAAGTTCATCATCTTCGTAAAAGTATACCAAATCTGGCGAATGCTTCTGCGAAATTGTCTTTCAGACCAAGCACTTCAAGCAAGTAAGGGTCTTTGAATACATTGAATGGTAATGGCGCGGATTCGCTTACACGAGTGTTTGCAATCTCTCTCCGTTCGTATGCTTTGCGGGCTATCTCGCGTCGCAAATCTTTAACGCCATTCTCTGCGCAACTTCATTTGCATAATAAAACCGGGCTTCTTCTGTTTTCAAGGGTAATATATCCACAAAATGCGACCATGTTAATTGTGGTGATAGCGTCGCCACAATTTCAAAATCGGAAAATCTTTCCGCGAAGCGCATCATTCGGCGTAAATTGTTAATATCAAATGTTTTACCATATTTGGCCACTAATTGTGACGACAGCGTCGTCACAATTCGCTTTCCATAAGCGGCGCGGCTACCATCAAGCACCACGGAGTTGGCGTAATACCCGACTTCCCAATACATCAAAGTAACCTCACGATTCGCGTATACTCCCGCGCGTAATTTGCGCATTTCGATAATATGTGCAACGCGCTCAAAAATTTGCGATTCATCTATCTTTGTTTCGTCCTGCAATGCAATTTCTTTGTTCTTTTTGCTCATGTTTTTGCTCCTGTTCATGAGTGGGAATACTACCTTTTTTTGATATGCACAGTGTTCAGCAGAACGGATGCACAACCAACTGCGGAACACCTGCACTGAACGAGCGTAGTACACACACCAGCAAGGTTTATCAATTCATCATTATAATCTTTGGAAGATATTCTTGTTACTACCGTGATAAGTTATCTAACCAATCTGCCCACCATTGCATCATTTTTCTGCGCTCAGGCAAATATTCCGCATGGTTATACGCCGCACGGATTCGATTTCTTTCTGCGTGCGCAAGCTGGCGTTCTATTACATCCGGCGGGAAGCCGTTTTCGTTGAGAATGGTAGAGGCCATACCACGGAAATCGTGAGGGGTAATTTCTTCCTGAGTAAATCCCATTGTGCGAAGTGCCATACGAACTGTGTTTTCACTCATTGGTTTTCCATCGCGCCGAGTCGAGGGAAACAACCATCTTTGATTGCCGGTGAGTGGGTGAAGAGTTTCCAAAATAGAAACAGTTTGATCCGTAAGCGGGACTATATGCGCCCTCTCCATTTTCATTTTTTCGGCTGGTATTCTCCACTCATGCTTTCCAACATCAATTTCAGACCATTCAGCTTGCCGCACTTCTCCTGGGCGACAGAATGTTAAAACTGAAAACATTAAGGCGTTACGCACGATTGCAAAAGGATATTGACGCATTTGTTGTACAAGAACTGCTATCTTTGCTGGATCAGTTATTGTTGCGAAATGTTTATTCTTTCGTGTTTTCAATGCTCCCGATAACGCAGATGTTGGTTCTGTGTCCGCTCGGTCAGTAGCAATGGCGTACTTAAATACTTGCCCAACAATTTGCTTGCAGCGTGTAGACGTGTCGATTATGCCGAGAGCTTCAATGTTGCGGCACATGTTAAGCACAACCGATGGCGTTATTTCGGTGAGCTGCTTATCTCCTATTGCCGGTAGTATATGATTATTTAATCTACTCTCAATGCATTCAATATACGTTATGGCTTTATCTGGACGTATTCTGGTATTTAACCATTCTTCAGCCATTTTCGCAAATGTCAAAGATTCTATTGCTTCCGGCTCTGATAATTTTTTCCTAAACTCAAATGCTTTATCGCGGGCTTCTTTAAGAGACAAAGCCGGAAATTTTCCTAAAGATGTACGCTTTTCTTTCCCTTTTATAAAATACCTTAATATCCAATATTTCCCTCCGTTAGGGTAAATCGAAAGCAAAAGCCCGCGTCCATCCGAAAGAAAAAAAACTTTATCCTGTGGCTTTGTTTTTTTTATCATAATATCAGTCAGTGCCATATTCACCCCTCCAATGATAACCTACCGTTTTTTAGCCTACCATTTTTAAAGTGACTCACAAAAATCCTACAAACTTGTTCGTGGTTTGTACGCTAATTGTGAAAAACAATAAAATAAAAATAGCGGACTTTTGCCCGCTATATTAACACTTTTTGGAACTCTGAACAACTGTGAAAAATGGTGAAAAATATGAAATGGTGCCGGGGGGGAGACTCGAACTCCCACAGGGTTGCCCCCGGTGGATTTTGAGTCCACTGCGTCTACCATTCCGCCATCCCGGCACATAAATTGGATTATATCATAAAAATCTCTGAATCCAGTTATTTTTGATGTAACTTTTTAAGTTTTCAGAGCGGGCAAGAGTCACGCGCGGCAATTATCTTTTCCGTTTATATATGCTTCATGCAAAATTCCGCAATCTCCGGTTTGTTCATCGTGTAAATATGCACCCCGTCCGCCCCGTGGGCAAGTAAATCCGTAATTTGTTTCACTGCGAATTCCATGCCTGCCATGCGTAGATCGCCGGGGCTGTTCTCATATTTGTGAAGGAGTTTTATGATACCGGAGGGGAGCGACGCGCCGCATAAAAAGATCATGCGTTCAATTTGACTGCGGCTGAGCACCGGCATGATGCCCGCAGATATGGGGAGCGTTACGCCGCCGCCCCGCGCCCGCTCAAGGAAGCGGTAAAAAATGTCGTTGTCAAAGAAAAGCTGCGTAATGAGAAATTCCGCTCCCGCTTCCTGCTTGCGGCGCAGGCATTCTGTATCGAAATTGAGGTTGTCGCATTCGATATGCCCCTCCGGGTAACAGGCCGCGCCAATGCAGAAATTCCCGTGCATCCGAATATCGCGGATCAAATCCTCCGCGTATTTATAGATGCCGGTGTGCCGGGTTCCCTCCGGCATGTCTCCGCGAAGGGCCAGCACATTGTGCACCCCCCTGAGTTTTATTTGCTCAAGCAGGTTGTGAACACTTTCCTGGCTTGCCCCAATGCAGGTCAGATGCGCGATGGAGCAGACACCGCATTCACGCTGGATATACGAGGCAACTTTCGCTGTCAGAGCGCTGTTTTCGCCGCCTCCCGCTCCGTAGGTCACGCTGATAAAATCAGGCGATAGTTTTGACATCCGGTCCAGCGCCAAGTAAATATCCTCAAGCCCGGTATCCTTTTTCGGCGGGAACACCTCAAATGATACAACCGGGCATTTATGATCGTAAAGTTTTTTGATATGATACATTTGCCGTCATCCTTTCATTAAAGATAGCACGTTAATATTCCTTATGCCCAGCATTTTAACCGAAACGTTAAGATATGTCATTAAACATAATGACTATCCAAATAGCTCATAAACAGCAGCCTCACTGGCACAAATGCCATATTCCTGTTGACTTCTTATAGCTTCACATGAGCTATTTGGATAATCATTTTAAACATTGTTTTTATAATTCTCTTCCAAATATGGAAATTTTCAGCGGGCAATTTTCGCGAAAGCAAAGTTTTTTCATTTCATCTCAATATCCGCTTGCGGGTGTGTCGCGATAAATGATACAATCAAAAAATGTATCATTTGTTGTTGGATTGGGAGATATTTTATGGAATTTCTTAACGAAGGGTTTGGATATGACAGTTTAAGAGAACTGGAGCAGGATAAGCTTCCGATGCTGGCTCAAGAGGTTAGGGAGCTTATTGTGGATGTTTCCTTGCGAAACGGCGGGCATATGGCGTCATCCCTCGGCTGCGTCGAGTTGAGCATGGCTATTCTCCGTCAGTTCGACCTGAGAGAGGACAGGGTCATCTACGACGTGGGGCATCAGGCATACGCGCATAAAATCCTCACGGACAGATTAGGGCTTTTTCATACGCTGCGCGCTGAGGGAGGCATAAGCGGGTTTCCTAAAAGAAGCGAGAGCGAATTCGACCATTTCGGCACAGGGCACAGCAGCACTTCGATATCCGCCGCATTGGGCTACGCCAAAGCGCGTGACCTGTTGAACAAAAAATATCATGTGGCTGCCCTCATAGGCGACGCTTCCCTTATAAACGGGCTTGCGTTTGAAGCCCTCAACCATGTTCGTGAGCTCAATACGCGCGTCATTCTGATCCTCAACGACAATACCCGCTCCATAGACCGCCGTGTCGGGGGCATCTCAAATTCAATAGCGAGATTGAGCTCCAACCCTGCGTACAATAAGCTTAAAGACTCAATAAAGAACATATGCGCGGCTATACCGGGGGGCTCTTCCGTGGAGAAACGGCTTGAGCGTTTCAGAGACCATATCAAGCGCATCATAAAGCCGGAGAACATATTTGACGACCTTGGAATAAACTACTGGGGGCCTTTTGACGGGCACGACGTGCAGACCATAGAGGAGATATTAAAGCTTGCCAAGAGGTATGACCGCCCCGTATTATTGCATTTCATCACGACAAAGGGAAAAGGCTACCCCGATGCCGAAAGTAATCCCGTATATTACCATGGACTGCCTTCACAGTTTTCGGGGGGAGGGGGAGAAAAAACAAAAAGCTGGAGCTTCGCGGCAATGGAAAAGGTTGAAGCCATCGCGCAAAAGGACCCGCGCGTCGTCTGCATTACCGCCGCGATGTCCTCGGGGATGAAACTGGATGAGTTTGCGAAAAATAATCCCGACAGGTTCTTTGACGTGGGAATAGCCGAAAGCCACATGCTGGCGCTGGCGGCGGGCATGGCGGCAGGCGGGCTGAGGCCGTGGGTATTTATATATTCCACGTTCTTACAGCGCGCAATAGACCAGCTTGCCCACGACATTGCCCTGCAAAGCCTCCCCGTGGTGATAATGGTTGACCGTGCCGGACTGACCGGCGAGGACGGGGAAACTCATCAGGGATTGTTTGACGTATCATGGTGCCGCGCCATACCCAATATGGAAATATTTGCCCCGCGCGATGAGTTTGACCTTGAGAAAATGATAAATTACGCCGGATCGGGTGAAGCAAAGGGCCCGGTGATCATCAGATACCCCCGGGGAAACGCGCCGCGGGCTGTTGCGCGCAAAGAGAGCGCGTTTGAAGGAAAAGAAACCAAAAGGGCCGAAATAATCCATGACGGGCAGCGAAGCTGCTTAAAAACCGGCTTCGCCGGATGGGCGGTGTTCGGATACGGCCCGTCCGTGAACATAGCCATTGAAGCTATGGAAACGGCAAAAAGCAAAGGTATGGCTGTTCCCACGGTGATAGACCTGCGGATACTGGAGCCTCTTGACTATATCACCATAGATAAGACACTGGCGGAAAAATCAATGGCAGTAGTAGCGGAGGACAGTTATACCGCAGGGGGGATTGGCGAGGCGATAGCGGCCCGCGCTGATGAAACAGGCAGTTTTTGCCGGGTCAGGATAATCGGGACGCCCTCAAAGTTTATCGCTCATGCTCCGGTGAAGCGCCAATGGGAAATGTGCGGGCTGACGGCTGAAAACATAGTTTCATGCTTTGCGGAACGGGGGGCGCCTGATGTCTAAAAAAATAGGGGTGCTTATAAACTCAAATAAGCAGCAGGCCATTAACATGGGCAGAGATATTTATATCTGGGGGAAAGAAAACGGCGTGAATATTCTTTTCCCTGATTATGACGCCTCTGTGCTTAACGTGGAGGGCATATCGGATGACGATTGGCTGAATAACGTGGAAGCGGCCGTCGTTATAGGCGGAGACGGAACATTTCTGCGCGCATGCCGTTACGTTATCGGGCATAATATCCCGATTTACGGAATAAACTTTGGGCGTTTGGGTTTCCTTGCATACGGAAAACCTTCAAGCGTATTCGACGACATAGAGTGCATATTAAAAGGAGAATACTCAATATTTGAGCGCCCGACCATTTTCGGAAACGTTATCCGGGAAGGCGGTATAGTTCACTCTTTTTACGCCATCAACGAATTTGTGTTAACAGAAGACTTGATCGCAAGGCTTTTAAGAGTGGATGTTTTATTTAACAAGCGAAAATTAGGCCAGCTTTCCGCTGACGGCATAATTGTGGCCTCTCCCACCGGCTCGACCGCGTACTCACTGTCGGCGGGAGGACCCATCGTGCCGCCGCATATCGCGTGCATGATATTCGTCCCGATATGCGCGCACACCCTTCACGCGCGCCCGATAATCGCGGGTGCTGAGGATGAAATATCGCTCATCCCTCGAAATTGTTCGCGTAATGCGTTGCTTTCACATGACGGCCAGCTCGCGTGTGAAATTCTGCCGAACGATATGATAACGGCAAAGCTCTCGACAAGCAGAACCATAAAATCCATACAGATGCACGGCAGGTCTTTTCTTGACCTTATAAATGAAAAACTCGGCTGGGGGCACTCTTTCATTCCGGAAGAGAAGGAATGAACGAATGATTGAGCGGCTGACCATAAAAAATATAGGAGGCATAGGCGAGGCGGAGCTTATTTTTTCCGAGCCGGTGCCGGCGGAGCCGGTTTATACGGCGGACACGGAAAAAACGGAAAAAAGCCATAATTTCATAGTGATAACGGGCGAGAGCGGAGCAGGTAAAAGCAGCGTTGTAAGGGCTCTTGAGATACTTTCCGGAAAGAGGAGCCAAACTTCCTATATACGGGCGGGGGAAGACAAAGCAGCCGTGGGTGCTGTCCTGTCCTCGGATTTGGACTGCTCGGAGGAGGGGATTATTTTCGCGGCTCGGGAATTTTCCCGGCAGGGGCGCGGAAACGTTTATATTCAGAACAGGCCTCTGCCTTTATCCTCGTATGCTGAAATCATGGCAAAGCTTCTGCGTATCCAAAGCCAGTTCGCGCAATTAGAGCTTCTTGATGAAGAACGCCAGTTGGCGATGGTGGATACAAGCGGCGGGATTATGGGCGCAAAACTTCTTGAGGAAATGAGACAGGCGTTTCAGAATGCCGTGCAGGAGGCTAAACTCCTTCGCGCGCTTACGGAAAAAGAGAAGGATATCGAAAAAAGGTTTGAAAATGCCGAAAAAATCATCCAGATCGTAAAGACATGCAACCCTCAAAAAGGGCTTGAACCGGAATTGGAGGAAAAGCGCAGATTCCTGGCCGAAAAAATAAAGGCGCTGACTCAGGGACGCGGAGCACTGGACGAGCTTACGGGCGGAGTTTCCGGCGGAGGGATCATTGAGCAGCTTGAACATGCCTGCATGAAGCTATGCGGTTCACTGCCGGATGATATAAAGGAAGAAATGGATAATGAGGCGAATGAAGGATTATCAAATATACAGAACGTGCTGCGTGCCGCGGAATCCCATTTCAGCATAAATGAGCTCAGGAGATCAAAAGAGGAGCTTGACAGCGCGGAACAAAGGCTCGGAAACCTTCGGAAACTCAAGCGCATGACAGGCTCGGAGGACGAGGAAGCCATTTTAAGCTGGAGCGCGGAAGCCGAGGAGGCGATATTATGGCTTCAAAATTCAAGAAAGGAAATATCCGAGATCGAAGCGCGTTCCCGTGCCGCGAGGCTTGAAGCAAGCCGTTGCGCCGCGCGTCTTCGGGAACTGAGGAAGGAAGCGGCGTCGAAACTTGAATCGAGGGTCAACGAATGTCTTAAAGACCTTGGAATGGAAGAAACCAAGCTTTCCGTAAGGTTTTCGGAACTTTCGCGCCTGAAGCGAGACGGAGCGGATAAAGTCAGCTTTGTGCTGGTCACGCCAAAGCGCGAAGGGCCTGTCGAAAAAATCGCGTCCGGAGGGGAACTCAGCCGATTATTGCTTGCGCTGCAACTGTCTTTGCCCGATGAATGGCTTCCGGGCACGATAGTCTTCGACGAGGTCGAAGCGGGGCTTGGCGGGATGGCTGCCGTATTATCGGGAGAAAAGCTTCGAGAACTGTCATTAAAATGCCAGGTAATACTGGTAACTCATGAAGCTTCGATCGCGGCGCTCGGAACAAGGCATTTTCTTATCGAAAAGCAGGAAGGAGAAGCGATTATCCGGGAAATCTCAGGGGACGGCAGGGTAAGCGAAGTAGCGCGGATGCTGGCCGGAGATTCTTCGCTCAATGAAGCTCTATTGCACGCGCGAAAACTTTTAAAGAATTAGAGCCGTTGGCTCTTTTCTGTACAAACTTTTCGATACTAAATTTAGTTTTTACAGTGTTTTATGTGTCTGAACTTTGGGCATGATTTTGAGAGGCGCTATAAAAAGTTAAATATATTTTTTTGCCCGAACATTCGCTTTTTTAACTTTCTTAATGTAAAATATAAGAATATGGAGGTGACGTGCTTTGAGACTTGTCACAAGATCTGATTTTGATGGTTTGATGGGTGCTGTGCTTCTCAAGGAGCTTGGGCTTATTGATTCAAAAAAATTTGTGCATCCGAAGGATATTCAGGATGGAATCGTTGAAATAAATGAGAATGATATTCTTGTCAACGTTCCCTATTTCCCCGGTTGCGGATTATGGTTTGATCACCATACAAGCGAAGAGGAACGCGGTTTGTATACATATTCCAAATTTACGGGGGCCTCATGGCCGGCGCCGAGCGCGACGCGTGTAATATACGAATATTACGGCGGTGATCGCGGAGAGCTTGCCAGATTTTCAGAAATGGTAGCTCAGGCCGACAAGTGTGATTCCGCAAATTTTACGCGCGAGGAAATATTAAACCCTGCCGGCATGGTATTGTTGTCGTTCATAATGGACCCGAGGACCGGCTTTGGAGGCTATAGTCACTTTCATATATCCAACTATCAGCTTATGGAGAAACTGGTAGAATGCCTGCGGACAATGACGGTCGAAGAAATTATGGAACTTGAGGATGTTCAGGAACGGGTAACCCTTTACAACGAGCATCGTGAGCCGTTTATACGCATGATGAGGGATTTTTCGCAAACTGAAGGCTCAATTATAATTACGGACCTGCGCGGCCTTGAATACGTTTATGTAGGCAACCGCCATATCATATACGCCCTTCATCCCGAACAAAACATATCTCTGCGGATATTCGAGGGGAAGTTTGGCAACACCGTAATATCCGTGGGCTACAGCATACTGAACAGGACCGCCACCATAAACGTAGGAAGCCTGATGTTGAAGTATGGAGGAGGCGGGCATAAAAAAGTAGGAACGTGCCAGGTGGCTGACGAGGAAGCCGATAGCATCATAGCGAAAATAATCGAGGAGATAAACGCTTCTAACTGGCATACTTTTGATATTGCCGCTTTGGCGGAAGAAACAGTTTAGTTTGAAAATATGGGTAGCGGGCTTTGGGAATGCGGACAGGCAGGATGACGGCGCGGGAATAATTTTGGCTTCACGTATCGTGGAATGGCTCAAAGGCAGGCATGGAAACGATGTAAAACTGTCTCTTGAGCATCAGCTTCTTCCAGAATTGGCGGAGGAACTTGCGGGGACCGAGCTTGCGATATTTGTGGACGCGGATATGCGGCAGCATGAAAACGGCTGGAATATTGCCGAGGTACTTCCGAGCCCGCGAATAGAGGGATTTAACATCCATTCGATGGGGCCGGCATGGCTGCTTAAGTTATCCGCGCAGTTAGGGGCGCCGCCCAAGATGGCGTTGACTTTGAGTGTATCGGGCAGCAGCTTTGATTTTTCAGACCGCGTGACCGCTGAATGCGAAGCGCGGATATGCGCGGCTGAAAGAGCTTTTCATGAATGGTTTGAATTAAAAAACAGGGGTTAGCATTGCATGCCCTATCAACAAGTGAGCAAAAAATCTCATTTACCGTATGCTGGAAATGAGATTTTTTGTTTGTGCTTTTATAGCGCCTCTCAAAATCATGCACAAAGTTCAGGCACATAAAACACTGTAAAAACTAAATTT
>Ga0099364_10010529_pt1 | contig 12713 bp, 8 predicted proteins | sample TergutTh196P3_FD_73070 | JGI IMG/M metagenome (GOLD analysis project Ga0099364, IMG submission 73070) | Microcerotermes parvus P3 segment gut microbial communities from Pointe-Noire, Republic of the Congo - Th196 P3 | ecosystem: Host-associated > Arthropoda: Insects > Digestive system > Gut ... | reverse complement strand
CCACCGATACAGTGTTGGTAGATGGCTTGAGGGCAAACACAACCTACGAGTTCCGAATAATGGCAACCGTCAATGGCACATATACCGACTGGTCAACAACTAATGCCATCACCACTGCTGGACAAACCGCTGACATTGCTCCTCCACAAAGAGTTACAGGACAAAGGGCACTAACAACTCATGCTGAACGCGGTAGCAATAGTGTAGTATTGCAATGGAATCATGTAACTGTCAACAGTTACTACATAATCAGGATGGTAGCAGCACCTAACACTCTTGCCGGGCAAAGAATGACTAATGCCGAAAGAGATGCTTGGATTGCCGAATGGAATGAAGAGAATACGATACGCATTGAAGGAAATGGCACTGCTGGCATGATGACACAAACGATAGGAAACTTGCCTGTCCCGAATGGCACATACAGGTTTGAAATCGTTGCACACAATGCAGATGGTGTTGCCGCTACCGCTACCAACGTGAATGCTAGGACTGCTGCTGCGGATAGAGGGAATGGAGTGAACAATGCCGCAACGAGAGCAATGGGGCAAAATCTGGATGGAGTCAATATCGTCCTGAATAGTTTACCAACGGGTCAGGAATATCGTGCAATCGGAATTACTATCGGCAGAGACAGATTTGTCCTGACTGCTTCGGATATGCGGATAGCGAATGAGTTTGGTCTGTGCTATAACGCCCTATTGCAGTTCAAAGTGCGTGAAGGGTTGACTGTTGCTTTCGAGACGGCGGAGAATAGAGCATTAAATCCAAATGCTACTCAAAGAGTTCTAAATGCTTTCACAAATGCAGAGGCAAAGCGTAAACTCGACCAAGTAAAGCATGCCAATGTGGTGATTAGCTTTGCTGACGAAGGACGTAATATATTGACAGTCAGCGGCTTGATTACCAATGGCGTTGCTACAAGAGTTACAGTTGCCTACCACGCTTTTGACGCAGATGGTAAGCAAATGTCTAGGAACGCCAATGCCAGTGCTACTACACTGCGATTTGTCGCTCCAAGGGTGTCGATACCAAGACTGGCAGTAGGTGAAACCACCGCTACGATTAACTGGACAGTGCCCGTTGTTCCGACAAGCCTCGTCCATACTAACGCTACATCAGCACAGCAAGCAACGTTGGCACAGAGACAAGCAACCACTCATTTTGAGGTCGTAGTGATACCGGGCAATATATCTGTAGTACACTTCCAGAACTGGTTAGCCAATCCAGAAATTACGGGCACTGGTGCTGCCGGAAATGCTTACAATGCCCTTCGTGCCGCCTTCCCAGATGGTTATAATCCCACACGGATAGACATAGACCCAGCAAATGGAACGGACGCTAACAGTTTTGGTGGTGAACGTGTCAATAACACTACGCCACGATATACCACAACTGTTGATAATCTACTTCCGGGACAGCGTTATACAGTATTTGTGGTTGCCGTCAGTGATGGTGGGTTGCGTTCCCTGACAGGGCGTTCCACTTTTACTACGAGACAATTGATACGAATATAAAATGTGAGATAACCCGGTATTTATGCCGGGCTTTATAATTTGGCAATCCCACATTCACTCTTCTGAAAGGTACTACATTACGATTGCAGTGCAGGCAATTCCTGTAAGGTTTTATTGCACATTATGAGCAGTGTTCTTTACTATGGTGAACTGGAAAACTTTAATCGGTCATTTCTGATTTACTGTGCGTTCCCTGTTATACTGTCATTGCGGATAACTGCCGATTTTAGCGATAAGCCAAACTACGGCGGTATGCACAGCAAAGACCGTCAACACATTGCTTTTCTGTTGCTACACATCGACTTTCCAGTGGCATAATTGTGCCATCTGGGAGTAATCTTACAAGTCCCCGGTTAATTGGATTCTCTTGTACATCATTCAAAATCTATGAATGGGGTATTACATAGTAGATAAACTTTATAAAGAAAATCTATTATGTCAAAAAAGAGATTAAAAAAAATTGAAATCGGTAATTGCACCTTATACAATGGGGACTGCTTTGATATTTTACCGAAACTGGACATTGAAGCCCACGCAGTTATCAGCGACATGCCATATGGGATAACCGACTGTAAATGGGACAAAGCCTTACCACTCGCTCGGTTTTGGGAAATGGTTAAATCCAAAGCGATAGCAACAGCAAACTTCGTCCTTTTCGGATGCGGCGGATTTACCGCCGACTTGATTAACAGTAACCGTAAATGGTATCGGTATGACTGGGTATGGCAAAAAAACAACAAGGTCGGGTTTCCCAACGCAAAGAAACAACCCATGCGGAACCATGAGTCTATCCTAGTTTTCGCCCAACCGGGCTATAAGAATCAAGCAACCTATCATCCGCAAAAAGAACCGGGCGGACGCAAGGCTGGTGTTGTGCTAAAAAATAACACTAACAACATCTATCGACTTGAAGGAAGTTATACAGGAATATCAGACGGCATGTTGCATCCCGGCTCGGTACTATTTTTCAAACATGACAGGGGCAATAATCAGAAGGGACTCCATCCGACAATGAAACCTCTTGCTTTGATGGAGCGGCTTGTGAAGACCTATACCAATGAAGGCGACCTCGTGGTCGATCCGTTCATGGGTTCAGGTACTACGGGTCTCGCCTGTTCCAGATTAAATCGCAAGTTTATCGGCATTGAATTGGAACCGGAGTATTATAAAATGGCTATCGAGCGGATAGAAAATCAGTAGTGTTAGTTCGAGAATTTTGGAAAAATGACAATTTTGTCAAAAAAAATGACGCAGTGGTACGTAGATGGTTGCCGATAATCCAACTCGGATACATATCCCTTACTCGCCACTCGTCAATGACCACGATAAATATATCGGACAAAATTGTTTATCATGTAAGATGTATGGCTACAAATACCGATTATTAACTTTTCCAAATATAGCCCACTACTCAACAGTGGGTATTTTATAATTTATTTTCCGAACACTTATATTTCTGACACTGAAAATACAGCACCGCATATTATATGTAATCGAGAAATTAAATTATACAAAGTATATGATAAATAGAAATATAGAATACGAAACACTCAATATAAATTATATTTGCACAAACAGAATAATAATTTATTGCACCACATTTCAGTATATTGGACAATAGCCTTTACATTTTTTACAGGAATGGTATAATCCTCTTTTCGTAATGGTACTATTATGGAAGAAATAATAGCAACTAAATATCAAGCCTTGTCTGGAGTTTTAACCGAGCGTCAGCGACGCTTGTGGGCAGCAGTAGAGGCAGAGAGTTTGGGACACGGTGGAGTTGCTATTGTTTTCCGAGCAACGGGCATTTCCCGTGTTACCATCAGTCGTGGTATCAAAGAGTTGCAGGCAGAAAGTACATTGTCTTCCACTCAATCTCGGCAACCCGGTGGCGGACGAAAAAAAGGTTAGTGTGAATTGTAGATGGGAATATCCCACCGGAAACCTCACATTGGTTAAAGTTGCTTGTAATGAGTTGTTCCAGAAAAAGTTTTGCTACAACAGCCTGTCCTCCTGTCCACTTGCCTATCATTTCGTCGTATCCTATTTAACATAAAGGATTTGCGTGATTTTTGTTTCTTCAGGATGCCTGTCTGCCCCTGTCCACGTTGTTGTCTAAAACAAGTGAAAACAATAGCACTCAATACGCCGATGATTACCATACAGCACTAACACGCCGCCCCTACTTACGTAGAGGCGACTTGCTGTCGGTCCTAGAATGGCACAAAGTTAGGATCTTCGAGATCGCCTGCTCTATTGTTTGGCAAACTAGGGCGAACAGGTTTTGGTATAGGATCATTGATTGTATTACCCAGCCCAATACGGTGCATTCCGGTCAAGACTGTAACCTTTTTACCATCCTTGGCAACAATGCGAGTTTTACCAATTTTCCCCAAGAAATGTGTCATTATCTCGTTTTGGAACTGCGGCTGATTGGGCTTATGTTCACCCTGTTGTTTGACAAATTCGCATAGATCATTATAAACATATTGCGAACTGTCATTGAACCCTTCGCCAAGTACACAGTGTTCCTCAATGTAGCGTATGCTGACAGAGGCTGCCTCGGCAAACTGCTCTGAAACCTTCCTACCCTGTTCCGTATCGAAATCATACATGGATTCGACCGTTTCAGGGTACATTTTGATTGCCTTCCTGATAATGTGAGGCAAGGTTTCCAGCATTCGTTCTTTCAAAGTGATGTCAACCGGCTTGTCCTCGCTCCGACGAAAGACATTGAACATGAACTTGTTCTCCAGTCCTGAAAGGTTCCCCTTGAAGTTCGGCATCTCATTTGACGAAATTACAAGATTTGCCTTGGAGTAATAATCATAGGGCTGTTTATGTTTGGGATTGATTGAAATGGGGTCGCCTCCTACAAGGTTGAGCAAAAACTGGATAAAACTATTGTTGACATATCGGTCAAACTTCATGTCATTGATTGTCAGCAACGACTTTCCTACGATGATAGTACCAGTGTGCGTATTTCTACCGATACTGCGAGGTATTGCACCAACGCCATTTCTACCGAAAAACGCTGTGTCGATTGCAGTGGTAGTGCCTTTGCCTGATCTCGGATTGCCGAAATTATAAAATATGCGATTGTGAGTATTGTCTCGCATCACGATTACGGAACGCTGCCGCCACCATGAAAGTTGCTGTGACTCGTCCATCTGGGCAGCATCAAAAAACTCTTTCCACACAGGCGGCTCATAATCATCTTCCGCCACATCGAAGTCTAGGGTGAACCTGTTCCGTATTAGGTGATTATATGGTTCAAACTGCCCTGTCGATATTCGGTAGGCTTTTGTTTTACCAAATACGAGGTCGTTGTCAAGATGTTGAAAAAACTCCAACTCACTATCCGTTGGTATGCATAGTTCCTCTAATGTTTTACGGAAGGCTTTATAAAATGTTGGTGATGTTGGAGTTGCAACGGGTTTCCCCTTCTTATCTGCCAAGGAGAGTTTCTTGACGTACTCCCGCACCTGCCCCATGATGTTTCGGTGTGAATCGCCTAACGATTCATAATGGGTTCCGTTGTAACGGTGAAGGCTACCGTCCAGATACACTAGCAACTTGTCCTCATCTTGGACAAAGTACAGGTCGATAAAATCGCCAACGAATCCTTCAAAGTCCTGCTCGAAATAACTTTTGCTCATGTCAATTTCTTTTCTATTATTAAGGGTTAAGGGTGTATTAAGTTGCTTCACGGGAATGGATTTTGTATCTTCTTCCCGGCATAATTTTTTTATCGGTTGAGTCGCCTGCTGTACAGACGGTTTTGAATCATGATCCTTTTCACGCATGCTGTTTGACGCTACAAACGTTGAGGTCATATCTGTATCTGAATTATTGCTTGTCATCAAATTTGTATATTTTTTTCCTCGTGGTCGCCCTGCTTTTGCCGATAACTTTGCCTTTCGAGTACGGTATTGAATTGTCCTTAACGGTATATTCACTCCATACTTCGCTGACAGATACCTTTTGATCTGCCCAGCATTCATATCTTTTGCTGCAAGTTGTAATATGTTCTCCAAAACTTGTGCTTTACTATGTCGTCTTGGTCGTCCACCTACATTGCCAGCCTGACCGAGTTTTGTTTGCCAAACCCGACACTGCTCTGGCGAGCCATCATTGACACTCACAAATACAATATCTTCTGACCGTTCATTGAAATAATGGACTATCAGCCTTCGGAATAATTCACAACTTTCCGCATCAAATTCCCATGTTTCCGTTCCGCCCTGTGGGGCATATCCTATGGGGCGGAACATTCTATCTATACTTGCAAAAATGACGTACAATTTTTTTCCCTCTGGCATCTTTGCAAGTGCATGCCATAGGACATTTACCAGCCATTCAAAATATGTTCCCCTTATCCACTCATCTACTTTGCCCGAATCGAAAGCATGCTTGAGGAAATTAACTTTTCCACTTCCCACAAAGGAATGCAGTACAAATGGCTTGGGCAGCGATAGTTGAGCATGGACTCTTTCTAGCACTGTCGCATAAATTTTATGGGATTTCAAATTATTCCTACTCGATTGCCGGTTTATAGCCACCTTCGTTTTCCACCCGATACACTGATAGGTCTTATGAATTTACCCTCTGCTAATAAGCCGTTAATTCTCGACACTGATAGCAGTGTCAGTTTGCTAACTTCATCAACTAAAATAACCATGCTCTCCATTTTTACATCCTTTCATTTTGTTCGGTAACAATCAAGTGCTTGCGGCAAACTTTGTCTTATGAAAAGTTAACTGTGGCTACCGAATGTATTACAATGCAAGGCGTTAACTTTTTTGCCCTGCCAACGGTAGGGCATTATATCCGATTGTCAACCAATGCAAGGCTGGAAAACGCAGATTCAGTTATCACCAGTTACAATTGATAACTCTGATAGCTGGTGCAAAGAAAAATCCCTTATTTTCAAGGGGCTACGAAAGAAAAAATGATACCTGTATTTGCTATTTTGATAACTTTTTATCGTGTTGTTTTGGCAAATAGTAAGAGTAACGATACCGCTGTGGAGTATTGCCTTCTCGTTTCAGAAAATTGCCCATTGTGTCTTGTCCTAGTCCGGGATTTTTTGTAGACCACGTTATGGTTGCTCTTGCTTTCTGTAATGCACTCTTTGAAGGTCTTTTTTTATCGGAGTTCACTTCATGATTGAGAAAATCTTTTACCGGTACTAACCGATATTTTGTTTCGTCAAACGAGTCAGCAATGTCGATGACAACGGCGAAGCCAGTAGTTGACGGTGTAATCGACGGTTCAATCGGAACGCTGGGAGTCCCTTGCGTCTGACGGGGATAATCGGCACTTGCCTGTCCAGTCAGTGAATGGGTAATGATTGTTGCCGATTTTCGCAACTCTATTATATCTCGTGCAAGAGTGATGAATTCTACCATGCGGTCAATATGTGGTACCAAATCGTCAGGAAAAAAACAGTATTCATGTCCAAAAGATTTACGTTCGCTACAATAGTTCTTGAATTTCCTCAACGCCTTCTTGTGTTCAAGTTGTTCTTTTAGCGTTTCAAGTGAGAGTGAAATGCCTATTTTATGTAAAGCATATTCGGGAAAGTTATTGATATTGCTATCATCTTCAAAGACTTCGATCTCCTCTTCCAATAACTCTCCAAGTTTGCAACGGAAAACCGCATAATCAGGTAGGCAACAGGAAACAAAACATTCAATCATTGCAAGACTCCACGTATGTTAGATGGGTTGCCTTGCCGTGCGTTGCGTGGACAACGAGACGGCAAAACAAACGGGATTTATAACTTCCCTCCCAGCCGTGTCATTCTACCATATTTATTCTATCCTTCAAATGGGTTATGGTTCATTCGTTCCAATGCGATTTTTGTTAACTTTTCGACCTCACGGTGCAGGTAAATAGCAGTGGTGGTCGAACTCGTGTGTCCTAATTGCAAAGTCGCCGCATCCCCGCCTAACTCCACCGATATTGCTGATGCCCCAGAATGGCGCAATTCGTAGGGAGTCCATTCGGGAATCTGTTGCTCCACCGGTAACAGTCGGTTCGCTTTTGCGATTGCACGCAAGACTGCGGTACGGTAGGAATCCTTGTTGTAGAATTCGCCTATCCTGTAATTGACTTTCCTGTTTGGGTAGCGTTCTTTCATTGCCGTCCGGGGGGAGAACACAGCATCCATCGTTTTTTTGCCTTCAAGATAGGGGGCTATCAGGGCTTGCTCTGCTTCGTTCAATGGAATGACCTGCCTCTTTTTCGTCTTTTTCTGCGTCTTATGAGAGGGGAGGCGATACAACCAGATTCCCGGTATGCTCTTTTTGTCGATGTCCCCCGTCCGCATATTGAAAACTTCGCTCGGTCGCATAGCGGTCAAACGTTGCAACCTAATCATGGCTTGCAATGTCAGAGGCAGAATTGGTAATGTCCGAACGATCACATCATCGGCGACGTATTCCGACTCTGGGTGGTCGAATGTGCCGGGGAAACCTTCCTCTAACGGCTTGACTTCTTTGAGTCCCCAGACCGTGATTGGATTTACGAGACCGACCGATACACCCCACTTGAAAAGGGTAACAATGCGACGGGTGTACTCGTTAATCTGTTTCCGACAAAACCGATGACTCTGGATTATCGCCGTCCGTGTCAAATGCAAACAACCCACATTAAATTCATCGGCGGGGGTACTACCATAATGCTCCACCAGAAAATCCATTATGGCAAGCCGGTAGTGCGTAAAGTTCGATGCTGTTTTGGTTGCCTCCGCATATTGCAGAAAAGCAAGGGCAACCTCTTTCACAGTGGTCTTGTCCCCGATACAGGGCAAAGGAGCGGGGACTTTTTCAGTAACCGGTCGGCGTGAGTTTTCCCACCATTCCACTTCAAACCGGGCGTATGCTTCTTTGGCTTCGGGACTTCCCCACCGTCCCAGATTGTTTTTCCTGCCGTCGATATAGACAACGGCATACTCGTTTTTACCGGATTTGTGTCTCGATGCTTTTGGCGGTCGGCTTGTTAATTTAGGCATGGTTGCGTTCCTTTCCCGTTGATAAGCCCCACTGTGGGGGTTATCGGCAACCACATGCGTCAAAAATTCAAACCTAAAAAGTGCCGCAAGCACTTGTTTTTTAAGGGTTTAACCCTAATCGGGGCGACACGATTTGAACGTGCGACCTCTGCGTCCCGAATGGCAGTATTTCTTTAATTGTCCCTACCGAAAAGACTGTAAAAATAGGATAAAACCCGTATTTCTAGGGCTATCCTGCCAAAAACTATTTTACTATTCTACACTATTCTTTGTCATTGTCAACAGAAAAAGTTCCCTTTTTGATAAAAAAGTTCCCTTTGGGGAACTTTTCTACAAAAGCCATTTCCTGCCGATTTACAGGGCTTCTCCCCGATAGGTAGAAAAGTACCAACCGGCACCGAAAGTTCCCCACAGTGTCGCCCTACCGCAACAGCATACCGCACGTGCGGTATCCCAATTGCGGACGTGCGCAAGATGGTCTCCGCCGGTTCGGTACGTCGGGATTCCCGACTCCCTCTCCGCCGGTTCGCCCTTGATTTTTTTCTTTAGCCATCAGTTCGGACACTTCGGGGGGGAGTAGGTACTACTTTTAAGTTTTCCAAACCCACGCGAAGATAGGGTACCTCGTGTGGTAGTATCGCCTTTTTTTCCCAAACTGATTCCGCAAGTATTGACGTGGTATGGGGTTCGGGAATTGGATTGGGGAAAAAACTGACAAAAAACGCAATACTATCGCACGGCGCACCCTCTCTTCACGTGGGTTCCGAAAATCGAAAAAGTAGTACCTACTCCGAGGCAACCGGCGACGTTGCCTTCTGTTAACATGGGCAAGGTACTACCGACTGCATTTCCCTTTCCCACTGGGAACGTCCGCAAGCCACTCATCGACTGCCGGCGTTTTCGGTTTTCGTAATTTCGATGTAGTCATGGCAAGGTAAATCCTGCTGGCAGTATTCCATTTTGCAGAGTCCCTGTTCGGGATACGTCTCTGGGACATGGTAGGCGCATTCGGGGCAGTGCCGGGGCGGATTATCCCCCGATTCTACGTCAAAACTCTTTCCCGATTTTTCGTGCCGTTCGTGCCGTTCATGCCGGATACCATCATTTTCAGGGGTTCCGGGCGGCATCATTCCGGCATGATTTCCGGCATCATTATTTTCGTGCCGGGATTGTGCCGGAATCGTGCCGGGCATTTCGCCCTTGTTTTCAAGGGGGGCGGCATCATCGGCACAATCGGCATCATTTTTCAGGAAAGAATTTGAGTAGTGCAAAAACATTCCTCCCTCGTGATTCGGGCGGTCAATTTTGTATCCTGCGTCCCTCAACCGGCGTGTGAACGTTTTTTTACTCGCTGCGTGGTTTCCATTCTCCCGGCAAAATTCCGTAAAGTTTTCGTAGGCATCTTTCACAGAAATGGCGGTCGAATTGCCGACGTGATAATTCTGCTCTTCCAACCAACCAAAAAGCGGGTCGGTCTCTTTGCGGATTCTGTCCATTGCCTCAACGCAACAGAGGGGAGCGTCAAGCCGTCCGATGGCGTTCAATCGTATCAAGCCGTCGATAATCCAATTCAGAACACCGGGCAGTTCGTCCGCAATCAATTTTTCGGCAAAATCCGTGTCCTTTGCTTGTGGGGCAACCTGCTGGTCGAATTCGATAATTGCTGCTCGTTTTGTCAGTGCCGCATCGGAAAAGAATTGTGGGGGCAACTCGTTCATGGCAAAAACAAGCCGGGCATAATCCCGCATGTCGAATCCGTCCTTGTTCGGTCGCCTTGCCGATACAGCCTCTCGGCTAATTAGAGTCTTTGCGAGTCCCTCGTCCGATATTTTTTTCGATATATCGCTGGCAATGTTGACCAGTTTTCCGTCTAGCCTTGCCCTTGCATAAAGTCCGTGATAATCGGCTTGCGTCAATGCCGATAACGTCTCGGTCGAGATGTTCTCCATTCCTACCAGTGCCTTATAAACGTCCAGTGTGGTGCTTTTGCCGGTATCCCGCCGTCCGTAAAGTATCGGGGCTTTTTCGATTTTGCCCTTGTAGAATGGAAGGGCTAGGCATTTCGCAAGATACCTCTGTTTGTCCGGGTGCGGCAGGGAGCGGTCTAAATGCTGTTGCCAACGTGGAGCGGTCGCTTTGGGGTTGTAATCGAAGTCCAAGACATAACGGATAAAGCGTTCCGGTGTGTGCGGTTCAAAACGGTGCTTGCCTTTGTCGAAAAACAGTGTGCCGTTCTTCAAGTTTATAAAAGCGGTGTCAGGTTCGGCGGTGCTGCATGTATGATTGGCGTTGATGAAAAACTGTTTTGTCAACCGCTCGACAAAAAGATGGTACATGGCGGTGTCCTTCGGAACGCCGCAGCGGATCGCCGACTCTATCAAAAAATTCTGTAACTCGGAATCGGCAATAGCCCGATAATGTGTTCCTGTGAAACAATAAATCTGTTTCTGCTTGTCCACAATCGGAGTCCCGGCATCGGTCGCTGTTTCTAAAATGCGTTCGATGGTACGCAAGATATAAACTTTTTCGCTCGGCGGTTTCTTTTCGTCATTGCGTCCAGTGGTACAAAAATTACTCCAATCAACCGGTTCGATTTTTGCAAGTATGCTGTCCAGAATAGCGACTCCGGTGTCTCGGTGTGTTATTGCCGATTCGGGCATCGCCGATTCCGACTTTGCCGGTTGATTCCATGTTGCAATGGTCTCCGGTGCGATTGAATCGGCTTTTTTACAGAGTGCGGACAACGTTTCGACACAAGCGGCCCCGTCTTTGCCTTCGTCAATGATGTCGACTTTATACCAATCGCAAAAATCCCCTTTGGGGGGCAAGCCGGGCAGTTCGACAATTTTTACGTCCGCCAATGGATTCGCTGTAAGAAAAGCAATCGCAACTGTTCGGGCGTATTCTCTACCGCCTTCGTCATTATCAGGAAAGATACGGATTCGCCTTTCTGCGATAGAAGGAAACAACTGTAAAAACTCTTTCCAAAGACTGCCTCGCTGCGCTCCGCCCTGCGACGTGGTTGCAATGACATCTTTGATACCCATTGCGTTCAAGCAATCGGCAGTTTTTTCCCCTTCGACGATGAAGAGAATCTTTTTTTGTAGTACGTCCGGTAGTCGATACGGGTAGTGGACTCCGTATTCCCGGTAGATGGTTTTGCCGGTGTCGTCTTGATAGGCAGGGCAGAATGTTTTGCCGGGCTTGCCGCTCTCATCGGTGTAGTCCGTTCGGATAATCCGATAGACTTCTTTGCCGTCTTTGTCATGATAGATATGCGGTGTCTTGCGTTCATTGAATCGTTTCTGTTTCCCGCTGGTTCCGCCTTTCGGCTTCTCATTGACGTGACCGGCGGAGTAGCCGCTTGCTACCGCAATGCGTTCAAGCACCTCTGGGAAATTGTCTATGCCGAAGTGGTGCGACTCTAAATCATAGATGGAAATTCTACGTTGCTTTTGTCCCGATGGTGCCGGACACTTTCGACAGAAAAAAGAATCATAATCGGCACTGTACCAGAATCGATTACTGCCCCCGCAGTGGGGACAGGGTTGTGAATGGTCTTTGCCGTTGCCTTCGACAATCCCGTGTCGTTCCATTGCAAGGGGAAAAGTCTTGCCGGTGCTTTTCAAGTATGCGCTCAGTTCGTCTGCGTTGATATTTCGTTCCTTCATGGTAGAATGATTTCGTTAGAATGTTTCCAATGCCCCGACGAGTCTGAATGGATTTATTGACTCGATGGGGCTTCTTTTGTTTTGTAAAAAGGCTGTTCCCCTTGTATGGTCGGTCGCATTTCACGACTCACCAACCCTGCCGATTCCAGACCCGATAAAACCTCATCGATGTCGCAATTCGGAAAACGGTCTCGGAGTCGTCCCTTCGATACGAGTCGATTCAATTCGATGTAAGCAAGGACTTCACGTTCCGCAGTGTTCATACTTCGTCCCCACTCGTTCTGTACTTCGCCAACGCACGATCCGTAACGGACTGCCGCTGGGCATGTGCCTTTGCATTGCGTCGCGGCTTCCGGGCAGGAACCGACGTTGCCGTTGACAATGATTCGATGTATCGCTCTACGTCGCTGCGTAGCCAACGTCGCTTGCCCCCTCTTGCACTGATGGGTAATGGGAACGTGCCGGTTCCCTTCCTGCTCTCTTCTGCCCAACGGGAAAGAGTCGATG
>Ga0099364_10010528_pt1 | contig 12713 bp, 5 predicted proteins | sample TergutTh196P3_FD_73070 | JGI IMG/M metagenome (GOLD analysis project Ga0099364, IMG submission 73070) | Microcerotermes parvus P3 segment gut microbial communities from Pointe-Noire, Republic of the Congo - Th196 P3 | ecosystem: Host-associated > Arthropoda: Insects > Digestive system > Gut ... | reverse complement strand
TTCCGAATATTCGGGCATCAATGAAATATCTTTAAGATTATTGAGGGATGAAAAAACGCCGACCTTTGCAAACTTGGATATACCTGTGATGAAAATAAAACGGATATATTTTTCGTTTGCTTTGAGTTGTTTGTAAAATCCTCTCAAAACATTGCGCACATTATCTGCCATAGTAGTTTCATTTACAAATTCGACATAAGGCGAATCGTACTCATCTATCAAAACAACTACATGTTGATTGTATTTTTCGAAAGTAGTTGATATCAGATCATCCAAGAGGTCGCCAGACGATAGAGTATTCGATAACGAAACCTGAAGGCTGTTTGCTATTTTATTGACTTTGTGACAAATAGAAGCCTCTAATTCATCTATTCCTCTATGTGTCGCTACTTTGCTCATATCCAACGAAATAACAGGACTTGGCTCAAAATCCATCATAAACTTCTCCGCATAAAGTCCCTTAAAAAGTTCCTTCTCGCCGGCAAAAATAGCTTCAAACGTCGATGCTATAACCGACTTGCCAAACCTACGTGGCCGGGCAAGAAAATAAATTTTGCCCTTACGAATCATTTCGACAAGATATTTAGTTTTGTCTACGTATATATATCCTCCTTTGCGTATTTGCTCAAACCGCTGAATACCTACAGGTAAATTTAATTTTTTATTTTCCATTGTTTTAAAAATTTTTTGTAAATATAAATGAAATTTTTTTAATAATGACATATTAGGATGAATTGCCAATAAAAAAGGCCATATGGAAAATTTTATTTTAATTTACATTGCCTTCTAAATCAGTACAAAAAAAATGGGTTTCAACATTTACATTTTTCTCACAAAACATATTTACTTTAACGACTTATTTTATAATTTGTTTTAAAAATTTAACAAAAAGAGATTTTTTCTTTTACATCCTTTATTGGTAAATTAGATAAAATTAGGTTCTTTTTGTCGCAAATTTGCGACAATCGATTTTGAGACAAGTCATGAGTTCTGATATTGAAGTTGAATAAATATTGTTACTACTGACTACTGACTACTAACCACTTACTACTCCTTGCTCACTACACTCTACTAAATAATTATTTTTGTCCGAAATTTACCGAATATTTCGGACAAAATTTAAGAAAATGAATGCGACCAAATGAAAAGGATGCTATCAAATGAAAAGGGATGCATTCCTAACGGAATGCCGGTGTTGTGGCTGATTGTTTTCTACCAAGCGTTGCATTCATTTTCGACAAGCTCAATGCATCGCCTAACGGAATGCAAATTGAAGTTGAATAGTGAGTAGTGAATAGAGATTAGGGACTAGGGTAGGGAGTATGGAGTCGCATTCAGAGAGGAATGCTTGTTTATGTATTGAAATTATTATCTACCGAGCGTCACAATCATTTCAATAAGTTTAATGCATCGCTTAACGAAATGTGGATTAGAGGAGAATAAAAAATATTGTTACTAATCACTAATCTCTAACCACTAACCACTAATCACTACTCACTACTCACTACTCACTACTCACTACTCACTTACCACTACTCACTAACCCCATTTTCATAACAAGTTCTTCGAACGTTTTTTTGTCGGTATTACAAAGTTTTCTTGCTTTTACTCTGTAATTATAGATTGCACTTACTGAATAACGCAAAAAAGATGCTATTTTTACGCTATCGCTAATTCCGAGTCTTATTAATGCAAAAATACGGAGTTCGGTATTTAATAATTCGCCATGTTTTAGAACAATTTTGTCAGTATCAGCACGTTTTGCGTTAAAATCTTCCACAAAAGTAGGGAATAGGTTTAGGAAAATAGTATCAAATTTTTTAAAAAGTTCCTCAAGTTCTCGTTCTATTAGACCATAGTCAAGTACTTTCAACATTTCGTCAATTTTTCCTTGTCTTGCATTTTTATTAAGAATTCGGCGGTAATATTCCAATTTATCTACGTAAGAAGAACATAAATCGAAAAAATGAGTTATATATTCTTCTTTAACAGTATTAGATTCTAATAAACTATTATTGGTTGTTGTTAATTTTTTATTAAGTTCACAAAGTTTTTCGTTGGTTTTCGAAAGTTCCATTTTTAGGTTGTTTAATCTTCTGTTTTGTCGGTAAACAAACATCATACTAATCATTGCCGTAAAGAATAAAATAGTAATTCCGGCTAATAATACCAATAATCTTGTTTTTTGTTTCTTTTCTTGCGCTTGATATCTATCATTAATAATTGGATAATAACCTGATGCTTCTGATATTCTGTATCTAACGTTGCAAAAAAGAGCATCTTCAACTGCATAATTAATAAAACGATAAGCGGAAGCAATATCACCGTGTTTAAAGTAGATTAATGCAAGGCTTTGCATTGAAGCATTATCTCTAATACAATGCTCTATATCGTTGATAACAGAAATTGCATAATATTTTTTACAAAGTTCGATATTTCCTGTTTGTTCGTACATAAGTCCTAAAAGCCACGCAATCAGTCCTTTGTATCGGGTGCTACCTGCTTCTTCGAAAAGTTGCAATAAATCATTTTCGGGAACGAGGTCAAATATTGTAAAAGTGTGCTTTGCAGCGGCTTCAACGCGATATTGAAACGACCTGATATCAAGGGTCAAAAGTAAAGAATCACGGTATATTCCGCTTTGTTTATACCATTCCCATTTATCGTTACTCTGTCCATAGTGACTATAAAATTCGGAACATATCTTAAAATAATTCTGTAAAAAACGTCCTGAAAGTGAACTTCTATCAATTTCTTCTATCAATTCTGCGGCTTCAATGTATAATCCGGTGGTTGAATATAGTTCGACAAGGCAAAGTGCGGTTTCGTTAATCATATCTATGTCGTTAAGATTTAGTGCAATAGTTCTATTTTTATTGATATAAACAATTGCCGAATCGGAACAATATTTATAATATTCGCCATAAATTTTCTGATTAATACTATATTCCTGACGTGGTAAAAATGTTTCTATTTCCAAAATTTGTTTAAGTTTCTCAATTTTTTCTTCCTTAATGGCAATATACCTATCTTTGTTTTCCAATGCGTAATCTAATTTGTTAAGCAACTCTTCATCACTTTTTTCAGATAAGCATGAAATAGATATTGTAAAAAGAATGATTAGTAAGGTTTTAATCAAACTATTAATTAATATCAAAAAACGAAATTTTATTACTGATTTGCCTTTTTTTTCAAACATTTTTTTATTTTTATTTAAGGTAGCGATGTATCTCTCTTATAATTAATTGGAATGAATAGTTCGAGATTTTTTTCAGGAGTTACCCACACATTTAATACTTTTACATTAAGAGTTGAAGGTATATTCTCTGATACATTAGCAATGTAAGCAACTGTTTCATACGGATTTATAGATATGGCAAAATCATTACGAATTTTAAACCCTTCGGGGAGAACGCTAAATTGCAGAGTAAAAGGAAATCCCGATTCATTGACAAATTCGAACAGATATTTATCTCCACGGTCATAAAGTGTTGCTTTTATGCAACTTTTAACAACCGGCTCAACATGTTCTTGTCGCCCAAATAGTTGGTTATTCCACAGAGCAATTGTACGATGATTTCTCAATGCGTCCATTACTGCTTTTTCTGTTTTTTCTTTTGCAAGTACAAGTGTCATCACTTTAAAACCGTCAATTGAACGCTTTTGTGCCATTGTGCCGTGTAGGTCTGTATTTGAGAAGATGGTAAGATTATGGTCGAGGCACCATTGAAATGCAATTGGTTCGTATCGTTCTCCGTTTACAACTTCTATTCCCATCATTAATCCTTCATCTAAAATTTGTTGGTGAATTGGATGCCAAGTTGATTTGTTGTCGGGCGTAGGAAAAGCGGGATGATTCCAAAAAATGAACGCACCTTGCTGTTTTGCCTCAAAAAGTGCTTCTTTTACGCGAGAAGAATCGGATGGATTACTTTTATTAACATATTGTTCAAATTTATTTGCATCTTGGATACCAATAACGTTAATATGTCCGGGAGGCATATCGCGTGTTATTTCTGCCGAATGAATAAGGACAATGTTGTAAAGATCTGATGCCCATTTAGCAATTTCGTACGACTTATTTAGATTTGTAACATCAGGCATTAGTGAACGATGTTCAATATGGTCGGCAATAGCAACAATATCAAGTGATTCTGAATATGCCTCATCTAAGCGAGTATAGGGCCAAACTAACCCGTCTGAAAAAACTGTATGAATATGAAAATCAGCTTTAAGTACTTTATATTCACCCGCATCGGGGAATGTGAAATTAGTTTTTCTAACTTGTGTTTCTACTGATAAAGGGAATATGAAAATAAAAAATGTACATATTCCGTAGTTTAATAATCTTTTAATCATTTTAAATTATATTTCTAGTTTTCAGTTTCCAGTTTCCAGTTGTTAGTGAATGAGTGAATAAGTAAATGAGTGAATAAGTTTTTTTAATTCGTAAAATATTTTACTACTCACTACTCATTACTAAATACTCACTACTAACTACTCATTACTCATTACTCACTACTCACTACTCACTACTAACTACTAACTACTAACCACTACTCACTACTCACTACTCACTACTCACTACTCACTACTCACTACTCACTACTCACTACTCACTACTCACTACCCACTACTCACTACTAACTACTCACTACTAACTACTAACTACTCACTACTCACTACTATGTTACTACATTTTTTAAAAATCGCATTCCGCAATATGTGGAAATACCGCAGCCAGACGCTGATAAGCATGATTGGTTTGGCAGTGGGCTTTATGTGCTTTGCTTTGGCGACGTTGTGGATTGTCTACGAGATGACTTTTGATACCTTCCACAAAAACGCTAATCAGATGTATGTGGTTTATCAGCCAAGTAACGATCAAACAGGGTCTAGCAATAGAACGCCTATCCCCTTGGCGGCTTATCTGAAAGAAACGTTTCCGGAAATTGCTAAAGCGACTTCGTTTGAGCGTCGTACAAACTCGATGATTTCTTTTGATGATTCAGATAAAAGAGCAGATATTATTTCCACTGATTCTTCTTTTTTAAGGATGTTTGACATAAAGGTGTTGGAAGGTAGCCATGAATTTCTCGTTCCTAAAAGCGATAAAATTGCTATCACACCTGAAAAAGCCCGGCAGTTGTTCGGCGATGAACACCCGATAGGGAAGATAATAAACGGAGATGTAGAAATATGTGCGCTTGTTTCTGGAATGAGCAAAAAAAGCAATTTTTCATTTGACTTTATTAAACCTACTTCAGAAAAAGATTTCTCTTGGTTGTCAATACCCAAGCAAGATTTCTCTTGGTGGTCATCAGGTATATCAATCCTGGAATTACATCCCGGAACGAACCTCAAAGCCTTTGAAAAAAAATTGTACGCACATGAAACAGGCGAAGGAAGAAGTAATCTTAACAAATTGACGATTAAGCCCTTAACACAACTGCACTATACCGATCCGGAGAGAGAATTGATGCGGGAAGTGAAATTTCGGCATATTGTAATTTTTGCCTTGTCCGGTTTTTTAGTTATTTTGTGCTCGCTGTTCAATTACCTGACTTTGTTTGTGAGCCGTTTCCGCATTCGGCAAAAGGAGCTGGCTTTGCGCATGGTGTGTGGAGCCAGCGGAGGTTCGCTGTTGAAGATGCTTACAGTCGAATTTTTGCTTACGCTATTGTTTGCCGTAGGTTTAGGGTACTTGTTTACACAATGGCTGTACCCCTCATTCCTGGCTATGTCGGAGATTTCATTGGATTTGCCTGCAATTTACCGCGAATCGCTTATGTACATCGGCGTTATTATAATGGCTTCGTTGTTAGTGTTTTGGCTCATATTGTTTATTTTCCGGAAAAGGAGTCTGAACCTGTCTATTCGTAGCAGCAATAAAAAGTTGTTTCGTAAGAGTTCGGTTGTTATTCAATTGATAATCAGTATCGGTTTTGCTTTTTGCGTCATCATTATTCTGAAGCAAATGTATTTTTTGCATCATTCCGGTGAATTAGGCTTTTCTTTTAAAAACAGCGGTTCAATTTTGGCGTATGGAGAAAAACATGAAGAATTGGTGTTCCGTTTGAAACAGATGCCCGAAATAAAGGACATCGTAGATGCAAAATCAATGCACCCATTACTTCCGAAGGATTGGAACAGACCTAAAGAGTTAAATTCGTGGGATGATCAACCTGCAGATAGAGGAAAAATGAGTATAGAGGAGATACATATTACTCCTGAATATGCCGCTTTTTATGATTTACGGGTAGTAGCGGGTGAAATGCTAACCGACGCCGACCCTGAATCAATGGTTATGCTTAACGAAGCAGCGGTTCAGGCTTTTGACTGGTACAACCCGATAGGCAAGCGTTTCGATGGCAAATATACGGTTAAAGGCGTGATCAAAAACGTCTGCAATTCAGCGCCTACCATACCGGTCAAGCCAACCTTTTATTCAAAACTTCCCATTGATAAACAACAGTTAAAAACGCAAACAGTCATGATTTCAAAAAAAATCTTCAACGTCGACGGCACCGTCACTGTAGATACCATGCCCTCTATTACCGAACATGAAGGTAGATACGTGCTATTCCATTATCATGAAGGTTTATGGGCGTCTTGCAAGGAAAAAATCGAACAGATGAAAACTGAATATGATAGATTTACTATTCATCATGCAGAAGAAATATACGATAGTTACCTTACATCGGAACGTAACCTGATCAAGTTATTATCGTTTGTGTCTATTATTTGCGTGCTGATATGCGTTTTTGGATTTGTTGCTCTCGTTTCGCTCACGTGCGAGGAACGCCGCAAAGCTGTTGCCCTCCGCAAGATCAACGGCGCAACGGTCGGTACTATCCTGGCAATGTTTGCAAAAGAGTATGCCCTGTTGCTGTTGATAGGGGCGGCTATTGCTTTCCCAACCGCATTTTTCATCATGCAACGCTGGTTAGAGCAGTTTGTGAAACAGACAAACATCGCCGTCTGGGTCTATTTGTCAATCCTTTTCGCGCTGGCATTGGTAATTGCCCTTTGCGTAGGCTGGCAAGTCTACAAAACGAGTGTTGAGAATCCGGCGGAAGTTATTAATAAATAATTAGGAATTAAGAATTAAGAATTAGGAATTACGAATTAGGAATTAGGAATTAAGAATTAGGAATTAGGAATTAGGAATTACGAATTAATGACTACTCACTACTCACTACTCACTAAAAATTAATCATTAATCATTAATCATTATTTTTATGTTACTTCATTATTTAAAAATCTCATTCCGCAATATGTGGAAATACCGCAGTCAGACGCTGATAAGCATGTTTGGCTTGGCGGTGGGCTTTACTTGCTTTGCGTTGGCGACGCTATGGATACGTTATGAGATGTCGTACGACAGTTTCCATAAGAACGCCAAACAGATGTATGTCGTTTACTGGCGGGATTATTTTGTCCCGACCAGTCACAGTAGAAGCACGCCCATTGTTTTGGCGTCTTATCTGAAAGAAACATTTCCGGAGATTGCCAAAGCATCATCTGTTACTCCTGCCTCATTTACAGGCAGGGGGGGGTCCACCAGTCGTAGCGCTAAAATTAGGGTGGATGACGTAGAATATCCAGCATTGATGATCCGGTGTGATACGTCTTTTTTGCAAATGTTCGACGTGAAAATTTTGGAAGGAAGTGCGGAATTTCTCATTCCCGGCAGTAAAAAACTCGCTATCACGCAGGAAAAAGCGTTAGAATTGTTCGGAAATGAACATCCAATAGGGAAGAAAATTGACTTTTCGGAGGAAATTTGCGCGATTGTTTCAGGAATGTCTAAACAAAGCATTTATGCTTTCGATTTGATAGGCGCATTTTTTCCATTGTCCTTAATGATTGGTGCACCTGATCCTGATCCCTGGAGCTATTTAAATGTAAATACAATCATCGAATTGTTGCCCGGCACAAATATCAATGACTTTTCAGACAAATTATATGAACATGTTATAGACAAAGGCAGAAGAGGAAGCATCGATCATCTGAAGATTAAACCTATTACGAAAATACGCACTACCGATTCTAAAATAGAAACAAACAGAGAAGTTAAATTTCAACATATTTTTATATTTGCCATATCCGGTCTGTTAGTCGTTATCTGTTCGCTGTTTAATTACCTGACGCTTTTTGTGAGCCGATTCAGGATACGGCAAAGGGAACTGGCGTTGCGCATGGTTTGCGGCGCTTCGGGTGGTTCGCTGCTTGTCATGTTGTCGGTCGAATTTATGCTCACACTGCTGTTTGCCGTCTTGTTGGGTGGCGAACTGGCTCACTTGTTTCACGAGCCTTTCCTGAGGCTGTCGGAGATTCAGATGAGTTTGTCCGACATTTATTTGGAATCGTTCCTGTACATCTGCGGCGTTATCATGGTTTCTTTGTTGCTTTTTTGGTTGATATTGACAATCTTCCAAAAAAGGTCGCTGGATCTCTCCATTCGCCGGAGTAATAAAAAACTGTTCCGCAAAGCTTCAGTGATTGTTCAGTTAGTAATCAGTATCGGTTTTTCATTTAGCACCGTTGTCATTCTAAAACAAATCTATTATCTGCATCATTCCGGTGAGTTGGGTTTTTCATTCAATAACAGAGGCTGTATTGTGATACAGGAAGAATTTAGCGAAGTATTGGAGAATCAGTTAAAACAGATTCCTGAAATCACAGAAATGTATAATGCGGGCAGAATGATCAATCTGCTTCCTGAAGGCCCCAGGTCTGTGGGCTATGCTGAATCATGGGATAGTAAACCGGACAACGCGGATCGGATATTAATAGAAAGTATAAATGTAACGCAGGGATATTGCGATTTTTTTGACTTCAAGTTATTGGCGGGTGAAATGTTGACTGAAAACGATCCGGCGACAACGGTTTTGGTCAACGAAAGCGCAGTGAAGGCATTTGGATGGGATAATCCTGTCGGCAAACATTTCGATAGATACTTAGTGAAAGGCGTCATCAAAAACATTTACAATTTACAGCCGACCGTAGCGGACAAACCGATTTATTATGCCAATTTTAAACCAAGACCTCCCGAAGCTACTGAAAGCAATATGAGGTTCTTTTATGATGCAGACATTCTGTTTAAATACAGTGAGGGTACGTGGAAAACATGCAGTGAAAAAATTGATAAGTTGTTAAAAGATGATTTTCCTTATTCAGGCGCCAACCTTTATAATATGGAAGAGGAGTACGATAAATTTTTAGCATCAGAGAGAGCGCTTATCAAGCTATTATCGTTAGTTGCTGCGATTTGCGTGCTGATTAGCGTTTTCGGTTTCGTCTCGCTTGTTTCGCTCACCTGCGAAGAACGCCGCAAAGACATTGCCATCCGCAAAATCAACGGCGCAACGGTCGGCGATATTCTTTCTATCTTCGCAAAAGAATACGCCACGTTGCTGATAATCGGAGCGGTCATAGCTTTTTCATCCTGCTATTTCATCATGCAACGCTGGTTGGAGCAATATGTGAAAAAGACCGACATCCCTGCCTGGATATATCTATCCCTTCTATTCGTCATGGCGTTGGTGATAGTCCTCTGCGTAGGTTGGCAAGTCTACAAGACAAGCAAGGAGAATCCGGCGGAAGTTATTAGTAAATAATTACGAACTGTATTCAATTACGAATTACGAATTACGAATTACGAATTAAGAATTAAGAATTAAAAATTAGAAATTATGAAGATTATTAAATTAGCTATACGTTCGATATTGAGTTTCAGGACGTATTCAGGGATAAACCTGATTGGATTGGCGCTTAGCTTGGCTTGCGTCATAACTATTTTCCGTTATGTGTACGGGGAGTTTACGGTCGACCGATTTAACAAAAATCTCGACCGGGTTTTCTTGACAATGAAAGAAGTTGAGGGGCAGGCGAATGGACGGCTTATGGGCAATTATTCATTGTTGAGAAACAGTTCAATGTTCGATTTGATGGAGCAATCGGGGGTGGAAAGACTCTCCGTATTTGCCTTGATTAATGAGAATATAGTGTTAGACAACCGGGAATACTTTACAAGGTTATTAGTGGCTGACAGCAATTTTCTGAAAATAACCGATTTTCCCATCATTGCCGGCGTCGACCAACTGTTAGAGCCTAAGACAGCCTTAATATCAGAACGTTATGCCAAGAAGCTGTTCGGCGATCAAAACCCTGTCGGAATGACTTTTCAATATTCCGACGGCGCCATACTGACCATAACAGGCGTGATAGGAAATACATCAACCAAAGCCACGCTCGCTTTTGATGTGATCATATCATTTTATTTCGCAGAGCAATGGATGGGACTTCAACAAACACTCGTCTTACTGCATCCCGGCATTGATTACCGGACGATAAACAAACGGTATGAATCATACGACAGCGAGAAAAATGAACGTTATCAATTATATCCCCTGTCAAAAGTATATTTCAACAAAAACTTTGAAATAATGGGTGACGTATCGAAAAAAGAAAATGCGCCGGTCAGAGGGAATTACAGTTATGTCCTTTTATTATTGGCGGCAGGATTGGTGATATTCCTTGCAGGTAGCATCAATTATGTCAATATCTACACGGTTATTGTCATGCACAGAGGAAGAGAACTTGGCGTCAAAAAAGTCTTTGGCGCCGCGAGGCGTTATATCTTCGTGCAACTGTTTGTTGAAAATCTCTTAATGACAGGGTTAGCGCTTGTTTTGGCTTTTTTTATCACTAATACGGCATCTCCTTTTATTACAGGCGTACTGCAATTTAACCAGGTTCACAGTATCCGCTTCGACCTGTTACTGTCATTCGGCATATTACTTGTTATGCCTGTGATAACTATTCTATATCCTTTTTTTCGTTATTGTTATTTTACGCCTGTCAATTCATTTACCGGCTTCGACAAGATACGGGGTGGGGACAGTCTGCGACGTATTTTCCTGTCATTTCAGTACATGATAGCTATTGCCATGATTATCGTGTCATTGTTTTTTGTCAGACAACTTCAATTCATGGTGAACAGTGAACCGGGTTATCAAACAAAAAACATCATCCAGGTAAGTTTTATGCAAAATAATATGATAACCCATATAAGTTCTCATTCCGTTGAGAGAGTCAGGAAAGAACGTCCTACGAAGGTTTATCAGGTACATACTGAAATTAAAAATAGAATCAATGACAACCCGTTATTTACTTACCTGACATTCGGTGAGTTTCCACACAAAGAACGCTTCGCACGAAACAACAGGGTCAAACTCCCTGCAGGGGATTATATGGAAGTAACATCATTGGAAACCGACGAGAATTGGTTAAGGCTGTTTGATATTCACTTGATAGCGGGACGCCTTTGGGATAATCAAATGGATAATCAAACAAATAATTTTCTTATCGTTACAGAATCGTTTTTAAAACAATATGGTATTTCAGATTTTCAGGATGCGACAATAGTTTTTGAGGGTAACGAAGAGGTCGTTTACCAGATTACAGGGGTAGTAAAAGATTTTTTTCATTTGCATCTGTCACAAAAAAAGGTTCCGGTCGTTTTGCGTTATTTCCCTCTTCAGCGGACTATGGACTCATTTATAGCCTCCGTTGTGCCGGGACGGATGCCCGATGCTATTGCGTTTTTACGAAAGCTACTAGAAGAAACGACTGGCGGCGAGCTTGAATATATGCTGTTAGAGGATGAGATCCGCGAGATGTATGGCGAAGACCGGAAGATAGCCTCTATCTATTCTTTTTTCTCTTTTATTGCCATCTTCGTCTCCGCTTTAGGACTGTTCAGCATGTCGCTGTTCGACATTCAGCAACGTCGCAAGGAGATAGCTATCCGCAAAATCAACGGAGCGACGTTTACAGATGTTATCCGGCTACTGTTGAAAAAGTATTTTTGGACGCTTACGATTTCGTTCGTCATCGCAGCCCCCATCGCGTTGTATGCCATCAACCGCTATTTGGAAGGTTTCGCGAACAAGGCGACCGTCGCATGGTGGCTCTTTGCCATAGCCCTCACCCTGACAGTCTGCGTCTCGCTATTGACGCTGATTTACCAAACACAGAAAGCAGCGAATCAGGATCCGGCGGAAGAGATAAATAAATAATTACGAATTAGGAATTACGAATTACGAACCGAAGGTCTTTTTCACGAAGTGGAAAAAATTATGAACCGAAGGTCGCTTTACGAAGGGAAGCAATTACGATTGTAGGGGCGTATCCTTGCGGTCGCCCAATTTCCAATTTCTCGTAGGGGCGTATTGCATACGCCCAATCACGCGGATTACAAATCCACTTAAACAAAGACACGCGGATTACAAATCCGCGCGAACAGAAAAGCGAGCAGGAACGGGAGCACGGACGGAATCGCGAACAGAAGCGCGGACAGGAGAGACAATTTTTATTTGATTATAACGTTATGGATTATATAAATGGTAGATTATGAAGATTATTAGATTAGCTATACGTTCGATATTGAGTTTCAGGACGTATTCAGGGATAAACCTGATTGGATTGGCGCTATGTCTGGCTTGCGTCATTACTATTTTTCGGTATGTGTACGGGGAGTTTACCGTAGACCGGTTCAATAAAAATTTGGACAGGTTGTATGTGACCGTGAGGGAGTTTGATACCGAACGGGAGAAAATGTATATGGGCGAAATGCCCTTTTGGTCAAACAGATTAAAAGATTTTTTTGATTTATTGGAACGACCGGGCATCGAAAGTTATTCGTT
>Ga0099364_10010527_pt1 | contig 12713 bp, 11 predicted proteins | sample TergutTh196P3_FD_73070 | JGI IMG/M metagenome (GOLD analysis project Ga0099364, IMG submission 73070) | Microcerotermes parvus P3 segment gut microbial communities from Pointe-Noire, Republic of the Congo - Th196 P3 | ecosystem: Host-associated > Arthropoda: Insects > Digestive system > Gut ... | reverse complement strand
CTATTACTGCCACGTGCAGAAAACTCGCAATTTTGATATACAATGCTCTGGTTTTTGGCAATGATTATATCGAATACGGAGAAGCGCAATATCTCAAAAAACAGGAAGAATGGGAGCGGAAAAAATTGATAAAACTTGCCGAAAAATATAACTTCAAAGTTGTCCAAAATGCTTGAAAATAAAGGAAAAGATACGAGGGAAAACGCGCAAATTTAGTTCAATAGAAAAAAATATTTTTGATATTGGAGAATTTTTTTTTGATTTTTTTGATTTTTTTGATTTTTCATGCTGTTGTTACTTCTATTGTTTGGTTTATCATGTCAATTGTGAACTTTGTGTTTTTGAAGAAGTCTATTCACATCATTTTTCGTAAAATTGCATATCTTTAATATATTGATACACTTTATTATGCAAAAAGAAAGGTATTTCTTTTCCTTCAGCTATTGCCTGTCGTACAAAGGATGACGAAATATCCATTAGCGGCGCGTTTACTATCGTGGCATTTGGGATATTTTCCAAAAAATGCGGCGGCGTTTCAGGGCGGGGATAGATGTAGCGGTGGTAATTGGCAACTATAACCTCGCTGTTCTTCCATTTGTGGAACTGCTCTAAATTGTCGGAACCCATAATCAACGCGAATTTCCGATGAGGATGCTTGTCGGCAAGCCGCGCCAGCGTATCAATAGTGTACGACGGCTTGGGCATACGAAACTCTATGCTGCACGACCGAAAAGCAGTGTAATCTTCTATCGCCAGATTGACCAAATGCAGACGGTCGTTCTCCGACAACATATTATGCCGCGTTTTGAAGGGGTTATGCGGGCTGATAACAAACCACAACTCGTTCATTTCCGTAAAGGCATGCATGTAGTTGGCAATAGCCAGATGCCCGATGTGGATGGGATTGAAGGAGCCGAAAAATAGACCGGTCATATTAGTTTTCAGTTTTTAGTTTTTTGTGAATCTTTAGAATTTTGGAATTTGTCGTTTATCCATTTCGGCACAACAAATGCGCCAATAATCAGGTACGGATAGTATGAAATTATTCGCCAAAGGAACGCCATCGCTATCGTTAGCGCTGCCACGGGAATAAAATCGCCAAGGAATATATCGAACGTAAATTCTGCTATTCCGCTGCCTCCAGGCGTGGGGCTAACAAGTAGAACAATCCACATTACTAATTGTCGCGCAAAAATAAGAAAGTGTTCAAAATGTTCGTGCGCCGTGAAAAAGGCTAATAGAATAAAATTAACTACCCAGTAGCGCGATGTCCACGATAGGAAGGTGCTGAAAAATGCTTTAAGCCAGAATTTTGGTTTTCTCGATTTCATTTCGTTAGAAAAGCCTACAATATCGATTGCCGCCTTGCCGGCTCCGCGTTTCCAGCGGCGCAGAACGGGTAAATGAAATATTCTGTATATCAGTTTACTCAATCCGCGCGGGTTGAAAAACAAACCGTAAGACAAAATCAAAACCCATATTAATTTGATGCTGTAGCCTATCAGCGCAAATAATATTATTCCGTGCGTCCATCCGGGCGAATCGGGAATTGTAAACAGGCGTTCGGCTCCCACAAGCAGAACTAACAAGGGAAACATAAGCACAAAGTACAGCTCGTCGAGCAGCGAAGTCATCATAACTATTGCCGAACTGCGCCCCACGCTGACGCCTTCCTTGTGAACATACACCATTGCAACGCTCGTCCCGCCAATTGACGAAGGCGTTATTGCCGATGTAAACTCCCAAAGCATGATAACCCGAAAAGCCTGCCGCCAGCTGAGCTGCCAGTCGGACAACACGCGGATACGAATCATATAGCCAAGGTCGCGCCCTACCATACATAGTACTGCGGCTAACATCCACAGAATCGAAGTCCGGGATAAAGTCATTTCGCCGAAAACAGCAAAATCAAATTCTTTGCCGGAACTGAAAAACTCCCTGTAAAACAGGATTCCCACAACTCCCAACCCTATCACAGCCGGAAGTATTACCTTTGAAGCTTTGACGCTTCCAAACGGATTTGATGTCTCTGACATATTGAAAAAAATTTGGGGCTAAAATTATATATTTTTTTTCAATTCACAATTTTTTTTGAAAAAAATTATATCTTTGCAGCAATTTTTTTTTAGGATAAATGAAAGATTCATTCAGAGAATTTGAAACCTCTCAACAGATGATTTTCGGGCTGCGTCCGGTATTGGAAGCCATTGACGCTGGGCGCGAAATTTCAAAGGTATTGTTGCGCAAAGGGCTTGACGGCGATGGTTTTCGCAAGTTAGTAGCCGCAATGCGAAGCTATGATATTCCTTCGCAATCAGTTCCCGTTGAGAAGCTCAATCGCGTTACGCGCAAGAACCATCAGGGCGTCATCGCTTTTGTGTCGCCTGTTGAATATGTACGCATTGAGAGTCTTATTCCGATGTTGTTTGAAAAAGGCGCAACGCCGTTCATCGTAGTTTGCCAAGGCGTTACCGACACCCGCAATATAGGAGCTATAGCGCGTTCTGCCGAATGTTTGGGCGCTTCTGCCGTTCTGCTTCCAGTCAAGGGTTCGGCAATGATTAGCGCCGATGCCGTTAAAGCGTCTGCCGGAGCATTGAATCATATCGCCGTTTGCCGCACAGACAATCTGAAATCGACGCTCATTTTTCTGAAAAACAGCGGATTGAAAATCATCGCCGCAACCGAAAAAGCCGACAAAATATATTATGACGCCGACCTAACAGGACCCGTAGCCTTGCTGCTTGGCGCCGAAGATACCGGCATATCGGCAGAATATTTGCAATTGGCTAATGTTTCGGTGAAAATACCCGTAAAGGGACAAATACCATCGCTCAACGTATCGGCGGCAGCGGCGGTGTTGATGTGTGAAATAATAAAACAAAACGAACGGATATGAAGATTTTATTTATAGTTCCCGGTTCGGGCGATTCATTTTACTGCGGTAATTGTTTTCGCGACAACCTTCAAGCAAATGGCTTGCGCAGAGCCGGTCACGATGTGATTATCATGCCGTTGTATCTTCCGTTCAAATATCAGTCGTTCGCAGCCGATACGCCGTTGTTTTTTCCGGCTACTACCTTCTATGCCGCCGAAAAATATTTCAAAAAAGGGGGAATGCCACGCTGGATAAGCCGTTTTTTAGAATCTAAACCCGTACTTCGCATTGCATCATCCTTTTCGGGAACGACTTCAGCCGCCGGACTCGAAGATATTACGCTTTCGATGATTCATGGTACCGACCCCGTTTTCAACGAACAAGTAAATCCAATGTTAGACTGGATTGAACATCACGAAAAACCGGATATAATACACCTTTCAACAACATTGTTAATAGGCGTAGCAAAAGCAATAAAACAACGAATCGAAATTCCGATAATATGTTCGCTCCAAGATGAAGAAGTTTGGATAGACAGCATGGAGCCGGAATTTTTAAAAGAAGCATGGCAAGGAATAATCGATAACATAATGTATATCGACAAATTTGTGACCACAAGCGAATTTTATAAAAATACCATAACATCCCGCCTGCCGCAGATTAAGGATGTAGAGGTGGTTTATCCGGGCGTTGATGCGTCGAAATATTTTTCAAGCAAGTATCCATTATCTCCTGTTATCGGCTTCTTTTACAGGATGAATCGTGAAAACGGCTTGGATATTTTAGCAAAAGCCTTTGTAGAACTGAAAAAACGCGACACGGTAAAAAACCTGAGACTCAAAATTTCGGGAGGATATACAGCAAAAGACAAGCGTTTTTTGAAAGAAGTAAAGAAAATTTTGAAACCCTGCATGGATTACGTCGATTTGTGCACCGCGTATGACCCTGAGCATCACGCCGATTTCTACAAACAGATTAGCATTATCTCTGTTCCTTTGACTTTCAACGAGGGCGTTGGATTATATCTTTGCGAGGCATTTGCGGCTGGGCGTCCGGCAGTAGAACCGGCTACGGGCTCGTTCGCTGAAATAGGGGGCGATGCCGGGATGGGGTACTCGCCCAATAACAGCGATGCGCTTGCCGACGCAATAGAAAAATTGTTGACCGACAAAGCATTATTCGACAATTGTTGCCGGAAAGCATTGGAAATGTCGCAAAATCGTTATAATGACGAAGTAATGGCTAAAAAATTAATTATGAACTATGAAAAGTAAAGAATCATTGCAGATACAGAAGAGGTTGCGCAGTTCGTATGTCACCTCTATAATTAGTATATCGTTGGTGTTGTGCATGTTGGGAACAATAGGTATATTGGCTCTCACTGCTCACCGCATCAGTAATTACGTGAAGGAAAATATAGGATTTTCTGTTTTCCTGAACGACCATGTAAAGGATGCAGATATTTATCATCTTCAAAAAACGCTCGACGCCGAAATATACGTTCGCGAAACACGCTATATCACCAAAGATGATGCAGCAAAGGAGTTCGCTGAAGAGTTGGGCGAGGATTTCGTAGATTTTTTGGGCTTCAACCCGTTGTCGGCATCGATAGAAATCAAGCTAGACGCCCGATATGCAAATAACGACAGCCTGCAAATCATTGAAAACCGCTTGATATCATACGAAGAGGTTAAAGAGGTGTCGTATCAAAAATCGATGATACACCTTATAAATGAGAACATTGAAAAAATCAGTCTTTTTATCCTTGCCTTCAGTATGTTGCTCGTTGTAATTGCCGTGTCGCTTATCAACAACACGATACGGTTGTCGGTCTATTCCCGAAGGCTGTTGATTCGTACAATGCAATTAGTAGGAGCCACTAATAACTTTATCAGAATGCCATTTATTTGGCGGAGCGTATTTCACGGCATTTGCAGCGCATTTATAGCAATGTCGATACTTGTGCTGGCGCTCTACTGGGCTGAAAAACAGGTAGGAGGAATATTGAGCGTAACTGACGTGCAATTGCTCAGCGGATTGTTCCTTATTGTTTTCTTTTCGGGAATAACACTGAGTTGGATTTCAACCTTTTTCGCAGTTAATAAATATTTGAATATTAAAAAAGACGACCTGTATTATTGAATTAAGAATTAAAAATTAAGAATTGAATTATGTCTAATAAAAAAAGTGTAAAAAATGTATCGAGCGATGTTGAATTTGCTATCGGAAGGGAGAACTTCAAGTATATCGCTATAGGCGTGGGAATTTTAGTAATCGGTTTTTTGCTGATGATAGGCGGCTTCTCAGAAGACCCGAACGTATTCAACCCCGAAATATTTAGTTTTCGGCGTATCACCCTTGCGCCCATCGTAGTTGTGAGCGGTTTTATGTTCATAATCTGGGCTATTATGAAGAAACCGAAAGAATGATTTAGAAGTATGCATAGTAATGATTTTGATAGCGCCTTGATGGTAAATCCGGGCATAGAACAGCCGCCGATGGTAGACGCCGCATCCTTGCAGCGTTTCCTCAGCCGTCGCCGTAAAGCATTAACAGCAAGCGAATATGTTGAGGGTATTTTTCAAGGCAACCGTACTATTTTAAGTCAGGCTATCACTTTGGTAGAGAGTTCGTTGCCCGAGCATACGCAGATTGCGCACGACATAGTTGAGCGTTGTATGCCATATTCTGGCAATTCAATCCGCATAGGCATAACAGGAGTGCCGGGCGCTGGTAAAAGCGCTTTTATTGAAGCAATAGGCGGTTATCTCACCTCAAAGGGTCACAAGTTGGCAGTCTTAGCAATCGACCCGTCGAGCGAACGTTCAAAAGGCAGCATATTGGGCGATAAAACGCGAATGGAAGAACTTTCGGCAAACGAAAACGCATTTATACGCCCGTCGCCTTCGTCGGGCTCATTGGGCGGAGTGGCGCGAAAAACTCGCGAAACAATATTCCTTTGCGAAGCGGCGGGTTATGACGTAATATTCATCGAAACAGTCGGAGTAGGGCAATCGGAAACAGCCGTACATTCGATGACGGATTTCTTCCTTTTGATACAAATAACAGGCGCAGGCGATGAATTGCAAGGCATTAAGCGCGGAATAATGGAAATGGCAGACATGATTGCGGTCAACAAAGCCGACGGAAACAATGTCGAAAAAGCAAAATTCGCGCAAGCGCAATATCAAAGTGCGCTGCGACTGTTCCCAAAACAAGCTTCGGGATGGGAACCAAAGGCGACAACTTGCTCGTCTATCATGCGGATAGGAATGGATACAATTTGGGATACAGTGAAAAAATACGAACAATTGACCAAAGATAACGGATATTTCGACAAGCGTAGACGACAACAGTCAAAATACTGGATGAACGAAACCATACGCAACAAACTCGTCAATCATTTCTATAACAACCCTGAAATAGAAAAATTGCTTCCCGAATACGAGCAAAAAATAACCGATGATAAGATGAGCTCTTTTGCGGCAGCACAAGCATTATTGCAAAAATATTTTAAAAATTAATATCATATAAATCCATAAAAACATTAAATAAAAATGACAAATAGAAGAGAATTTTTGAAAAACACATCACTCGTTGCAGCGGCTGGTGTTTTGGTTGCAAATAGCGCATCAGCAGCCACAGTATCTGAATTGTCCAAAATAAATGCCAAAAAGAATTTTGGATTGCAAATCTATTCACTCGGACAGGAATTAGCTCCCGATATTCCGGGTGGATTAAAAAGAGTAGCGGAAATGGGTTATTCAAGCATTGAATTAGCCTTCTATAACCTTGCAGATGGCACAGTAGCAAATATGCGCATGGCAGATTTTAAAAAACATGCCGACGATGCAGGGTTGAAAATTCAGAGTTCGCATGTTAGTTTGCCAATTAGCGGCGCATGGACTCGCGAAAATTTTGAACGGGCAAAGGATTCATGGAAAACAGCCTGCGCTCAAAATGTATCGATGGGCAGCAAGTACATCATCCATCCCGGAGACCCGCCTATACGCAATTCAGAAGAATTGGCAAATGTATGCGAAGTACTTAACGAAGCAGGCAAAGTAGCCAGAGAAGAGGGGCTTAGTTTTGCGTTTCACAACCATCAAAACGAATATCGACGCGTTGTTCCAGGAGGTACTGAAAGATTGGCATTTGGACAAAGCGGTTCACCCGGTAGAGGTCAACCGCCGCCAGAAGGCACAAAAATGGTCTACGATGGAATGGTTGAAGGAACCGAACCCTCATTGGTGCAATTTGAATTAGACGTGTACTGGTGCGTAATAGGACAGCAAGACCCGGTTGAATACATGAACAGGTATCCAAATCGTATAAGATTGCTACACATCAAAGACCGTCAAATATTGGGACAGTCGGGTATGATGAACTTTCAAAAAATATTCGAAACGGCATACAACTACGGAATTGACAACTTTTTCGTTGAATTGGAAGGCTATAGAATAGGGACGCAATTTGAAGGTGTGAAAGGTTGTGCACAATACTTGTTGAATGCAAGATTCGTTAGATAATCAAAATATGTTATCAATTCATAATCTGCAAGCCTCAGTACAGGGCAAACAAATATTAAAGGGGTTGAATCTCGAACTGAAAGCGGGCGAGGTTCACGCTATAATGGGTCCGAACGGCGCCGGCAAAAGCACGTTGGCATCTGTTCTTGCCGGTCGCGAAAATTTCGAGGTAACTGGCGGAAAACTAATCTACAAAGACGTTGATTTGCTGAATATGTCACCCGAAACACGCGCGCGTAGCGGTATATTTTTGAGTTTTCAGTATCCGGTGGAGATACCCGGCGTGAGCATGGCAAATTTTATGAAATTAGCCGTAAACGAACAGCGCAAGCACAAGGGGTTGAAACCGTTGTCGGCGTCCGAGTTTTTGAAACGCATGCGCGAAAAGGCTGCATTGGTAGAACTCGACCAATCATTGATAAAAAGAGCGGTGAACGAAGGTTTTTCGGGCGGCGAAAAGAAACGCAACGAAATATTCCAGATGGCAATGCTCGAACCCGATTTGGCAATATTGGACGAAACAGACAGCGGATTAGACATAGATGCGCTGCGTATAGTGGCAAACGGCGTTAATGCGCTTCGCGCACCCGATAAAGCAGCAATAGTTATAACCCACTATCAGCGCCTGCTCGAATATATAGTCCCCGACTTTGTACACGTGATGGTAGACGGAAGAATAGTGAAAACAGGCGGCAAAGAACTGGCGCTCGAACTGGAAGAAAAGGGATACGAGGCGTTCAAATGATGACGCAGATTTCTCAAGGAGTTACTACCGTCTCACACCCCAAGTTACGCTTCGCTCACTCGGGGTTATCCACGTCTGAACTCCGGAGTTCTCTCCATCGGTGTAGGCACGCTATGAAGTCATGAATTTTGGGTAGGTTTTCCTACATGAAAATCTGAGAATTTAAATGCGTTTTTCTGGTTTCATTTTCCATAATGGATTTGCAAAAAATCCTGTGTCGACTTTGCCGTTTCTTTCGAAAAAATACGCTCTCATTCCCTTTATTACAACACTTTTGCTACGAGGGATTCCTTCTCTATCAATTGGGTGTATGATGAATATTTCAAAGCGATTAGACTGTGGGTTGATGATATCAAGTTCAACAGGTTGGTCAAAATTTGGAGCATAAATTCCGATTTTTGTGATTCTCCTCTTGGGTTGCTTAATTTTTATGACGTTCATTTCTGGATGAACTATAATTTGATTTCTAATACGAGGAGAAAACATACAAGTCGTTCGCAGTTGTTGTCTTACAACGTTTACGAAATGCTTGGGATTATTGAAATAAACTGCTAACAAATCAAAATCATAATCCGTACACTCAATAAAAGTTTCGTCTTCGTATGTTTCGATTTGGTAGTGAAATTTTATCTCAATTGAATCAGAAGTATTGCATACTTGTTCAAAAACAGAAATTCTTGGATATCGCTTATTTTTTTCAGGGTTCAAAATTATTTCATTTCCGTTCACTATCCATTGACCTTGATGGTTATGAAGTCCATAGGTTGATAAAGTAAATGTCCCGTCTTCGACGAGTAGCAATTCTGTATAACCCATCGGATATTCTCTGTATATTCCTGCATATTTTCGGTTCAAATCTTGAGTATACACAGTATTTATTGAGATTAATGATATTATCAAATTGACGTATGCAATTTTGACCATAAAGATAACCGAACTATTACTCGCTTTTTCTATGCACTGGTTCAATAGAGACCAACCTTTGTCCCAATATGTCTGTATTCCATATTCTTTATAGTAAAGGAAGCAAAACAGTGCTATTCCTGATATACCTGAATTAAGTCCGTGAGAAAGATTATTTTCGTAATCTTCCTCAAGAACGATTTTTGCAATTTCCGTTAATTTTTTCCGAATATCGTTGTTATAAATCATAAATTATTTGTATCGCTCTTTCCATCACTTCATCCCTTCCTTCTTTTATTCCGCGTATTGTTGGTTTTACCTCAATATCCGGAACAATTCCAACACTTGCAATTTCTTTGCCATCAGGATAATACAAGCCGTGTCCTGTCATACTTCCAAAAATATTTCCCGGCAGTTGAAATGGCGATGCTGAATAACTTGAAATACGCCTATCGCCGCCCGTAGCGCTACCTATTACCACAGTGTTGGGCATGGCGCGAAATGCCATAGTGGAAAGTTCGCCGTATTGATTTGTATTTTGATTGACCAAAACAACAATCTTACCTGTGTAATGACTTCTATTTCTGACGCCTGTTCTTTGAGGGTCGCTATAAATAAACAAACCGGGAATCTGTATATCAACCTTGGTCTTTTGTGAAAAATAAACAGGAGTGGCAGTTAGAAAACGGCGCAAAACATATGCCCAATTATATGTTAAGGCAGGGTCGCGAAGGTCAATGATTATTCCATTTGTATTCCTAAATTCATACATCGCTTCATTTATCTTGTCGTCATTGAAAAATTGAGGACGAAAATAGCCAACTTGGTCGTTCAATAACTCGTGCCCGAGCGACGTATTGATAATTCTTTTTTCATACAATGTTTCAGGGGAATAACACTGCAGATTTGCAGAAAAAGTTTGCCCATCTCTCATATATTCTATCTGTATGAAATCATTGTCATTACGCAATAAATGGACAACAGTAGAAAAATCAATTAAATTTGGATTGAAAAATCTTGATATTTCTAAATTTTTTCTAATTTGTTCCATTATTTCTTCAACAGGTTTTTGATTGATTTTGACGATGATGTCTCCTATCTCCAGTTCTACAGGTTTATCTATAATGGTTATTTCTGTAACTACCGGTTTGTTTTCCACAAATACAATCCGTAAAGGTGGAGAATTGTTTCCAAAATTTGGATTTTCGTAAATAATATATGTCTGCGGGTCGCCCAAGCGTGAAACTAATTCGGCAAACACTTGCCTGTAGTTCGACGAATTTGCCTGCGCTACTTTTGGGATAAATTCGATAAGCGTGTCGTGCCAATTCTCCTTTATACGATACTTGTATGGGTAGAAATATTGAACCATGTTCCAAAACCTGAACAGTCCTAACATTCGATATCCGTCATCATTTGGCGAAATGTGCGGATAATCATATTCGTGTCGAAATTTTACCGCCTGATTGCTGTACAACGCGATGTAATGATGTCTATTATTGCGTCTTGCCATTTTGACATCGTTCATTTTTTTCGACAGGTCTTCTCCAAAGGCTGCAATGTCGTTTATCCAATCCAAATCGGGAAACATTTTGATTTTTTGATTGTTGGGAATATTCAATCTTCTTACGGTTCTGAAATCACCCAATCCGTATAACAGATGGTAGAGAACAGTATTACGTTCGTCGATATTTTTTGCGTTCAACATGCTTGCCATAGCCTTGAACAGTACATAATCCCAGTGATAATCGCCCGATGCGACTGCTGGATGATAATACTTTGCAAAACCCCACACTTTTGCCAACAACGCCAAATTTTCTATCATTTGTGGGGTAAGTGTTTCAAAAGTAATGTATGAATTTTCGTCAAATTCATCATCGTTTAGCGCTTTATATCTCAAATTTGCCGACTGCAGTTCTCTGATGTCTTTTCCGTCAATCAAAACGCGAAAATCATCTATCCATAGTTTTCCGTTTCCACTAAGAATAGCGCCTATTCGAATAGTTTCAGCGTCGTCGGGCAATCGTGTCGAAACGGAATATTCAGTCCATTCTTCAGGCGTCGGAATATTTTTTCGTTTCATTTCTTCAATCACGCGTATTACATTAGGTTCGCCATCAAATTGCAGCAATAATCCGATGGTATTGTCAGTACCTTCGCCCTTTAACCATGCCCTGACTTCTATGTTTTTTCCTGCATATTCAGCAGGAATATCGTAACAAACAGAACCTCCGTGACTTCCGCTATCACCTATCCGCTCTATCTGAGCTGAATACCGTCCGCTACGATTTTCTACAGAATCAAGTGTAGCAGTATAGTCTGCATAACCCCATTGATACCAGCCTACCGGATTAAGAACGCGAATTTCGCCAATATTGGCAAAATCCCATCTATTTGGAAGCCACCAGCCTACTTCAGTTCGTTTCACTGTAACATTTTCAAATCCAAAATTATAATGCCGCGACCTGATGGTAACAGGTGAAAGGGAAAAACTAATAACAGGTTCACCGGGAATCTGTCCCATGACTGTTGATGATAATACCATCAAAGATAAAATAATTTTTTTCATTTTTTATAAATATTTTGATTTTTCATTCATTTTTAATTATTTGCATCGCTCTTTCCAACACTTCATCCCTTCCATCAATTATTCCGCGTATTGTTGGCTTCACTTCAACATCCGGCACAATTCCCACGTCGGAAATATCGCTGCCATCAGGATAATACAAGCCATTTCCAAAAATACCTCCCCAGAAATTGCACGGCAATGAAAAATACGCAAGTGCATAATAGTTAGGACTGTCTATGGCGATTGCGCTACCTGCTATCACAGAGTTGGGTAGAGCGCGTAACACAATTGCTGCGAGTTGTCCGTTAAAATTAGTGTTACGGTCTACCAAAACAACAATTTTACCTGAATAATGACTTCTGTTTCTGATGCCTGCTTTTTGAGTTTCATACGTAAACAAACCGGGAATCTGAATATTCGCTATTGTTTTTTTGACAAAATCAACGGGAGAGGACGTAAGGTAAGGTACAATGAAATAATACCACCAATTCATAATGTTACCATAACCAGTAATGGCTATTGGTGGGCGTAAGTCAATAATAATACCTTTTGTATTGCTTAAATCTTGCATTGCCGTGTTTATCAAAGCATTACTTTTAATAAATTGGGGACGCAAATAGCCAATCTCTTCGGTCAATAACTCATGCCCCGGCGCCTCAAGTCTGTATTTTTGCAATATGTCCTGCGGGTAACATCGAAGGTTTGCCGTAAAAGTTTGACCATCCCGCTGGTATTCTATTTGTATGAAATCGTTTTCGGTATGCAGCAATCGACCGCTAATTGTATGATAAATTTTGTCAGACAAAACAGACCTTGCTGCTTCTTCTCTTCTTATTTGCGCTATTATTTCTTCAACCGGTCTTTGATTTACTTTTTTTATTTCGTCTCCCAGCGCTAAATCAACGGGTTGCTCTACCTTGTATACGTCTGTGATAATCGGTTTATTTTCTACAAAATCAATAGCTAACGGCGGAGCATTTTTAGTAATACTGATATGCTCGGAGGGAATATATGTTTGCGGGTCGCCTGTTCGTAAAGCAAGGTTTGTAAACACTTGCCTGAAATTAGAAGAATCTGCCTGCGCTACTA